>Gold_p2__coassemble_186_pt1 | contig 47777 bp, 44 predicted proteins | sample Gold_p2__metabat2_low_PE_035 | metagenome-assembled genome bin Gold_p2
GCAAACTATAGTTTTGTAAAAGATATAGTTGATATTCCAAATAAGATAGAGTTTAGAGCTTTAGACGGAAGTTTTAAAGGAAACTTAGTAAATGGAAAACTTTATAATTCTAAAAAATTATTTGTTGGAAATAAACTTTCTGGAGTAAGCAACAAGGGAGAAAATATAGTTGCTGATAAGTTAGAGTATGCTCTAAATGAAAAGAAAGCAAAACTTAAAAATAATGTTACTATAACAAATACTGACTCTAAACTTTCTGGAAATGAAGTTATCTATGATACTGAGAAAAATGAAGTTTTTGCAGTTGGAAATGTTAAGATGAACTATCAATCAAATGTTGATTTAAAAGGAGAAAATCTTTTAGTAAATAATACAACAAAAGATGTATCTGGAGAAAAAATAAATATAATAACTACTAAGAAAGAAAAATTATCTTCTGATAAATTCAAAGGAAACCTTAATACAATGGCATTTAGATTACTGGAAAATGTCAAAGGTGAATTTATATCAAAAGACGAAAAACAAAATAAAGATATTTTAACAAAACTTAGTGGAAATGATATAACAGTTTTTATGGCAAAAGATAAAAATGGTGGAACTAAAGTTCAAAGAGTTCAAGGTAAGAAAAATACCCTTATAACTAGAGAGGGACAAAATATAAAATCTGACAATATAGATTACAATTCTCTAACAGGAAAGGTAGTTGCTAGTAAAAATAATAAAATTTATGTAGAAAACACTCAAGACAAAACAACTGTCTTAAGTGAAAAGATAGAGGGGAACTTAAACGAAGAAAAATTATATTTTAAAGCTAAAACAACTATTGAAAGTTATAATGAGAAAAATGAAAAAACAACTTTAGTTGGAAATAGCGGAGTTGTTGATAATAAACAAGAAACTGTTGAGCTTAAAGAAAATGTAAAAATGGAAAATAATCAATTTATATTTAGTGCTGACAGAATTATTTATAATAAGAAAACTCAAAAGGTAAAAGCTTTTGGAAATACAAAGATAGATTACAAGATTAAATAAAAAGGAGAGATCTATGAAAAGTATAGAAGGGCAACATCTGTGTAAAACTTATAAGAAAAGACAAGTTGTAAAAGATGTAAGTCTTAAGGTAAAAAAGGGAGAGATAGTTGGACTTTTAGGACCTAATGGTGCTGGAAAAACAACAACTTTCTATATGATAACTGGTATAATAAAACCAGATAGTGGAAAAGTTTACTGTAATGACGACGATATATCAACATTCCCTATGTACAAAAGAGCAAACCTAGGGATAGGATACCTTGCACAAGAGGCATCAGTATTTAGAAATTTAACAGTTGAAGACAATATTTATGCTGTTCTTGAGATGAAAAATCTTTCTAAAGAGGAGCAAGATAAAATAGTAACTGAGCTTTTAAAAGAATTTAAACTATCACATATTGCAAAATCTTATGGATATTCTCTGTCAGGTGGAGAAAGAAGAAGAGTTGAGATAGCAAGAACTATTGCAAATAATCCAGACTTTATACTTCTTGATGAACCATTTGCAGGAGTTGACCCAATAGCTGTTGAAGATATTCAAGATATTATAAGATACCTAAAAGAAAGAGGGCTTGGAATTTTAATAACAGACCACAGCGTAAGAGAAACTTTAAGAATTACAGACAGAGCTTATATAATGGCAGAGGGGGAAGTTTTAATAAGCGGAACTCCTGAAGAAATAGCTCAAAATGAAGTGGCTAGAAAAGTTTATTTAGGAGAAAACTTTAAACTTGATTAAAAAATAAAATTTAAAATAAATATGGAGGAAAAATGTTAACAGGTAACGAAATTAGAGAAAAATTTATAGAATTTTTCGAAAGTAAAAATCACAGACACTTTGAAAGTTCATCATTAATACCAGATGATCCAACTTTACTTTTGACAGTAGCAGGAATGGTTCCATTTAAACCTTATTTCTTAGGGCAAAAACCAGCTCCAACTCCAAGAGTAACAACATTCCAAAAATGTATAAGAACAAATGACTTAGACAATGTTGGAAGAACAGCAAGACACCATACATTTTTTGAAATGCTTGGAAACTTCTCTTTTGGAGATTATTTCAAAAAAGAAGCGATAAAATGGTCTTATGAATTTATAACAGAAGTATTAAAAATAGAAAAAGATAGACTTTGGGTATCAGTTTTTGAAACTGACGACGAAGCTGAAGAATTATGGGTATCAGAATGTAACTTCCCAAGAGAAAGAATAGTAAGACTTGGAGAAGATGACAACTGGTGGGCAGCTGGACCAACTGGTTCTTGTGGACCTTGTTCAGAAATCTATGTTGATTTAGGTGTTGAATTTGGAGGAAATGAAAATTCAAGACTTGGAGATGCTGATACTGATAACCGTTTTATAGAAATATGGAACTTAGTATTCACTGAATGGAATAGAATGGAAGATGGACATTTAGAGCCATTACCTAAGAAAAATATCGACACAGGTGCTGGACTTGAAAGAATAGCATCAGTTGTTCAAGGAAAAGCAAATAACTTTGAAACAGATTTATTATTCCCAATTGTTGAAGAGATGGCAAAAGTTGCAGGAATAAAATATGGAGATAATCCAAAAATGGACTTCTCTTTAAAAGTAATCGCTGATCATACAAGAGCAGTTACATTCTTAATCAATGACGGAGTTATCCCATCAAATGAAGGAAGAGGATATATCTTAAGAAGAATTTTAAGAAGAGCTATAAGACATGGAAGACTTTTAGGAGTAAAAGAATTATTCTTATACAACTTAGTTGATACAATAGTAGAACTTATGAAAGGTTCTTACGCAGACCTAGCTACAAATTTAAAACATATTAAAAAAGTAGTAAAAATAGAAGAAGAAAAATTCTCAAATACTCTTGACCTTGGAATTCAACACGTTATGAATGCAATAGAAGAGGCAAAAGCAAAAGGAGAAGATTTCTTATCTGGAGATGTTACATTCAAACTTTATGATACTTATGGATTCCCATATGAATTAACAGAAGAAATCTGTGGAGAAAATCAAATAAAAGTATATAAAAATGAATTTGACCAAAAAATGGAAGAACAAAGAGAACTTGCTAGAAGTTCAAGAGAAGTAGTAATGGAAAAAGGACAAGATGCATTTATCGAAGCTTTCTTCGATGAACATGGAAAAACTATATTCACGGGATATGAAAGCTTAAAAGAAACTGCAAAAATCCTTTTTGTAAAAAAATTAGATGAAGATAAATTTATGGTTATAACAGACAGAACTCCATTCTATGCTGAATCAGGTGGACAAGAAGCTGACTGTGGTTCTATGGTTTCTAATACAGGAAGTAGTGGAATTGTAATAGATGTTAAAAAACAAAAAGATATCTTTATGCATACAGTTAAAATAGTAAACGGAATTTATAACTTAGTAGAAGGAACAGAAGTTCAATTAACAGTAGACGCAAATAGAAGATCTGCTATTTCTAAAAACCACAGTGCTACTCACTTATTACAAAAAGCATTAAGAGAAGTTTTAGGAACTCACGTTCAACAAGCTGGATCTTTAGTGTCAGCTGATAGATTAAGATTTGACTTCAACCATTACGAAGCTGTGACAGATGAAGAATTAGAAAAAGTAGAAAGACTTGTAAATGCTAAAATATCAGAAGCTGTTGCATCAAATATAAGAGAGATGTCAATGGACGAAGCTAAAAAATTAGGAGCTATGGCACTATTTGGAGATAAATATCAAGATATAGTTAGAGTAGTATCTTTTGGAGATTTCTCAACAGAATTATGTGGAGGTATCCACGTAGCAAATACTTCTGAAATCGGATTATTCAAAATAGTATCTGAAACAGGAATTGCTGCAGGAGTAAGAAGAATAGAGGCTCAAACTGGATTCCATGCTTATGAAACAGTAAAATCTATGGAAAAATTAATAGACAGAGTTTCAAAAGTATTAAAAACTGATGCGTCAAAACTTGAAGAAAAAGTAGAAAAAGTAAGTGAAGAATTAAGAGCATCACTTAAAGAGATAGAAGAATTAAAATCTAAAATAGCAAGTTTTGAAGTAAACTCTTTATTTGAACAAGTATCAGAAATCAACGGAGTAAAAGTATTAGTTAAAGGATTTGAAAATAAAGAAAGTGACTCTTTAAGAGAAATAGTTGATAAAGCTAAAGATAAACTTGGAAGTTGTGTAGTAGTTCTTGGAGCTAACAATGGAAAAGCAATATTTGCTGTTGGAGTAACAAAAGATTTAACTTCTAAAGTAAAAGCTGGAGATTTAGTTAAACAACTTGCACAACTAGCTGGAGGAAATGGTGGAGGAAGACCTGATTTTGCTCAAGCTGGAGGAAAAGACGGAGCGAAAGTTCACGAAGCTCTTGAAGTAGCTAAAACTTTACTTTCTGAAAAATTATAAGAGGTAAAAATGTATAAAAAATATATTTCTCTTGATATAGGAGATGTAAGAATAGGTGTGGCAAGATCAGATATGATGGGAATGCTTGCCACTCCCTATGAAGTTATAAATAGAAAAAAAGTAAAATCTGTAAAGAGAATAGCTGAGATATTAGAAGAAAATAATACTAAATCTCTTGTAGTTGGTATTCCAAAAAGTCTTGATGGAAGCGAAAAAAGACAAGCTGAAAAAGTAAGAGAGTATATAGAAAAACTTAAAAAAAATATTGACGGGCTAGAAATTTACGAAGTAGATGAGAGAATGACAACTGTATCGGCAGATAGAATGCTTACAGATGGTGGAAAAAAAGGTGCTCTAGAAAAAAGAAAAGTTGTGGATAAAATAGCGGCTGCTATAATTCTTCAGACATTTTTAGATTCTAGAAGAAAATAATTTGGAGGAGTTTGTATGAAAGGAAAAATATTACTAAGATTTTTATTAGTAATGATTGTTCTTATGGGGTCACTATGGTCTATAAAAAAAGAACCAATGAAATTAGGACTAGATTTAAAAGGGGGAGTTTATGCAGTTCTTGAAGCCACTCCAGAAAATCCTAATGAAGAGATAGACTCAGAAACAATGGATAGTTTAATAGAAGTATTAGATAGAAGAATTAACGGAATTGGAGTTGCAGAATCTGTTGTACAAAAAGCTGGAAGCAATAGAGTAATCATTGAACTTCCTGGAGTAAAAGATACTAAGGAAGCTATAAATATGATTGGTAAGACAGCTCTTTTGGAATTTAAAATAATGGATGAAAAAGGAAACTTAGGAGAAACTCTTTTAACTGGTGGAGCTTTGAAAAAAGCTCAAGTTGGTCAAGGACAATTAGGAGATCCACAAATTAACTTTGAATTAAAACCAGAAGGAGCAATAAAATTTGCTAAAATTACAAGAGAAAATATAGGAAAACAACTTGCTATTGTACTTGATGGAAAAGTTCAAACAGCTCCTGTTATTAAAACAGAAATAGCTGGTGGTAGTGGAAGTATCAGTGGAAATTATACAGTAGAAGAAGCTCAAAAAACAGCTATGCTTTTAAACTCTGGAGCATTACCAATAAAAGCTGAGATAATAGAAACAAGAACTGTTGGAGCATCTCTTGGAGATGAATCAATAGCAGCAAGTATGGTAGCTGGAAAAGTTGGAGTAGGACTTGTAATGTTATTTATGTTACTTTTCTATAGAATGCCAGGACTTATAGCTGATATGGCGTTAATATGTTTTGGAATTATAAACTTTGGAGTAATTAACTTTATCGGTGCAACTTTAACATTACCTGGTATTGCAGGATTTATCCTTTCAACAGGAATGGCAGTAGACGCCAACGTTATTATATTTGAAAGAATAAAAGAAGAATTAAGATTTGGTAACACAATAAGAGGAGCTATAAAATCTGGATTTAGTAAAGGATTTGTAGCAATATTTGACTCTAACTTAACAACTCTTATTATAACAACAATATTATTTATATTTGGAACAGGACCTGTAAAAGGATTTGCAGTTACTCTTACAATAGGTACTCTAGCATCAATGTTTACAGCAATAACAATAACTAGAGTATTATTAGATATTTTTGTAGAAGTATTTGGAGTAAAAAATACTAAATTATTTGGAGTAAGGGGGAAATAAGAATGCACATAGAAATAGTAAAAAACAGCAAAAGATGGGTAGCTTTATCCCTTGTATTTATAGTTATTTCTTTAGGTTCTCTTTTAACAAAAGGATTGAACTATGGAATTGATTTCTCTGGAGGAAACTTATTCCAACTTAAATTTGAAAAACCTGTTACTCTAAAAGAAATTAATACAGCCTTAGATAAAATTGGAAAAGATATCCATCAATTTGGTGGAAATGGTAGAAAAGTTCAAATTTCTGAAGGAAATGAAGTTTTAATAAGAATTCAAGAAATTACAGAAAAAGAAAAAAATAAATTTTATGATGAAATAAAAGAAGTTGGAAAATATGAAATAGTAAAAGAAGACAAAGTTGGAGCTAGTGTAGGTAAAGAACTAAAAATGTCAGCGGTGTACTCTTTAGCAATCGGTACAGTAATGATTGTAGCATACATTACTATGAGATTTGAATTTATGTTTGCAGTAGCTGGAATTTTAGCTCTTTTACACGATATCATAATAGCGATAGGTGGAATATCTCTATTAGGTTATGAAATAGATACAGCTTTTATAGCAGCAGTTCTTACAATATTAGGATATTCAATAAACGATACAATAGTAGTTTTTGATAGAATAAGAGAAACACTTAGAAAGAAAAGTGATCTAACTTTTGGTGAAATACTTAATAAAAGTGTAAACCAAGTTATGGTAAGATCATTAAATACTTCAATCACAACTTTATTAGCAGTTGTAGCTATTTTAATATTTGGTGGAGAGTCTTTAAGAACATTTATAACAACTCTTTTAATAGGAATAATGGCTGGAACATATTCATCAATCTTTATTGCCACTCCTCTAATTTATCTACTTGAAAAAGATAGAGATAAAAAAGTGGAAAATTCTAAATATTTAGATAATGGCGATGATGATGAGCATAAAGAAAAAATATTAGTATAGTAATAAAATTTACTGTTATGAATTAAAATTATAATTAGGTGCTGTTATATTTTTATAACAGCTCCTATTATCTCTAAATTATTAAATTTTTTAATTTTAAAAAGATTATTTTATAACAGTTCCATCAATAAATTAGGAGTGAAGAATGAGAACTTGGTTGGAAGTAAATACTAAAAATCTTAAGTATAACATAGGAAAAATTTATGAGAAAATAGGGGATAGAAAGATAATTGGTATAGTAAAAGCCAATTCTTATGGACTAGGTTCAGTTGAAATAACAAAAGAGTTGATAAAATGTGGAGTAGATTTTTTTGCAGTGGCTACTCTTTCAGAAGGAATTGAACTTAGAGAGGCTGGAATAAAAGAAAAAATCTTGATACTTGGTGGAGTTTTTGATGATGAGTTAAAAGATGCAGAAAAATATAATTTACAAGTGGCATTATCTCGTTTTGATCAATTAGAATATATAAATATAAATAATATTCAAGTAAAATGTCATTTAGCTATTGAAACAGGAATGGGTAGAATAGGTTTTAATTTTGAAGAAGTTGAAAAAGTAAAAAAATATGTAAAAGAAAATAATCTAAAAAATATAATTGGAGTATATACTCATCTATCTGTGGCAGATGAAGATAGTGAAGAAAATAGAGTTTATACAATCAATCAAATTAAAAAATTTAATAATTTTAGCGGAATAGACACAATAAAATATAGACATATATTAAATAGTGGTGGTATTTTAAGTTATTCAGGTATGGACAACGGAAACTATGTAAGAGTTGGTATTGTGATGTATGGTATCTGTGGAGAAAATTGGATAGAGGGATTTAAACCAGTTATCTCATTTAAAAGTAAGATACTTTTTATAAAAACTCTTATAGAGGATATGGATATATCTTATGGTAGAGCTTGTACTTTAAAAAAAGGTGAAGTGGTGGCTACGATTGCTGCTGGATATGCTGACGGATTTAAAAGGGGAGCTTTAAATAAAATCACTGTAAATATTCAAGGAAGACAGTGTCTAGTTGTAGGAAAAGTTTGTATGGATATGCTTATGGTAAAAATACCAGAAGATATGGTGGATAGTGTAAAAATAGGAGATGAAGTTATACTTTATGGTGATGACTTAGTTGAAAAGGCAAAACTTATAGGTTCATCTACTTATGAAATAATAACAGGGATAAATCCTAGAGTAAAAAGAGTATATATAGAGGAGTAAGAATGGCACAAGTTGTATTAATGAAAGATAAAGAAAAGAAAATAAGAAATTTTTATCCAAATGTATTTAAAGATGAGATAAAATATACAATTGGAGAGATAAAAAATGGAGATGTAGTAGACGTTGTAAGAGAAGATATGATGTTTGTTGGAAGAGGTTATGTAACAGAAGGAACATCAGCTTTTGTTCGTGTTTTAACTACTCAAGATGAACCAATAGATAAAGATTTTATTTATAGAAAAATAAAAGAGGCTTATGATAAAAGAGATTTTTTAAAAGCTGAAACTAACTGTGCAAGGGTATTTTTCTCAGAGGCTGACGGAATACCAGGTCTTGTAATAGATAAATTTGAAAAATATATCTCTATTCAATTTAGAAATTCAGGTGTTGAAACATTTAGACAAACAATAATAAATGCTGTAAAAAAATATATGAAACCAAAAGGAATTTATGAAAGAAGTGACGTTGAAAATAGAGTTCACGAAGGTGTAGAGGAAAAAACTGGAGTAATCTATGGAGAAATACCAGCAGAAATCGTTATGGAAGACAATGGTCTAAAATATACAATAGATATAGTAAATGGACAAAAAACTGGATTTTTCTTAGACCAAAGAGATTCAAGAAAATTTATAAGACCATTCCTTAATGAAAAAACAAGATTTTTAGATGTATTTTCAAGTAGTGGTGGATTTTCTATGGCTGCCTTAAAAGAAAATTGTGAAAAAGTAGTAGCAATAGATAAAGAGCCACATGCACTAGAACTTTGTCATAAAAACTATGAGCTTAATGGATTTACAAACTCTTTTGAAACTTTAGAGGGTGACGCATTTATGCTTTTAAAAACTCTTATTACAAGAGGAGAAAAATATGATGTAATAACTCTTGATCCACCATCACTTATTAAGAAAAAAACAGATATAAAAAGAGGAAGAGATTTCTTCTATGAATTATGTAACAGTAGTTTCAAATTAATGGATAAAGGTGGAATCTTAGGGGTTATCACTTGTGCTTATCATATAAGTTTACAAGATCTTTTGGAAGTAACAAGAATGGCTGCATCAAATAATGGAAAGATGTTGCAAGTTATTGGGATAAACTATCAACCAGCAGATCACCCTTGGATATTACACGTACCAGAAACATTATATTTAAAGGCTTTATGGGTAAAAATAGTATAAAAGGAGGCAAGTTATGTATCTTGATATAATAACTCTTATTATTTTGGGAATCTCTGTATTAAGTGGAATAAGTAATGGATTTGTTGTAGAATTTATTTCGACTTTTGGAATTTTGATAAATCTATACATTACACACAAATTAACTCCTTTTTTCTGTAAATTTACAGAGGAGTTATTAAAAAGGCAAGATGAAACATATATTTATGCTATAACATTTTTAGTAGTATTTATGGTAATTGCTATAATATTACATCTTTTAAATCTATTCTTAAAAAGTCAAAATACATCAATGATATTCAGATTACTTGGTGGATTTGTAAGTCTTGCAAAAGGACTTCTTATCTGTGCTATAATGTTTACTTTTTATAATGTAGCACAAGAAAAAATAGAGCCTATTAGAAAAATAGGAAAAGATAGTATATTTAATGAATATTTTTTAAAGGTAACAGATAATGTAGATTTTTATATTCCTAAAAATTTAAAATCTAAAATTCAAGAGATAAAAAATGAAAAAACTGTGGAAAAATATATGAATAAGTTAGATGGAATGTGGGGGAGTAAATAGATGAAGATAATAAATGACTATATATTGAAAGAATCAAAATTATCAATAGCTTTTGGTATCGTTTTGTTTACTTTCATTTTCTTAATAGAGATAATAGTATCAATGATGGAAAGTATACTTGTAAGAGGTCTTTCAATAATAGATGTAATTAGAATGATATCTTTTTACTTGCCGATGATACTTTCTCAAACTATTCCAATGGGAATATTTTTGGGGATAATGATAACTTTTGGAAATTTTGCTAAAAATAGTGAGATAACAGCTCTAAATTCTATGGGAGTTTCACTAAATCAAATTTTAAAACCTGTAATAAGTATAGGAGTTTTAGCAACTTTATTTATATTTTTCTTACAAGAAAGTTTAGTTCCAAGATCATATATAAAACTTCAACAGCTTTCTTATAAAATGGTATATGAAAATCCAGTTTTTCAACTAAAGGATAAAGTTTTGATAGATGGTGTATCAAATTATAAAATCTATATAGACTCAGTTAATAAAAGAACTAAGGATGCAGAAAATGTTCTTGTTATGGTAGAGGAAGAAAATAGCAAATATCCAACTTTAGTTCTTGGAAAAACTGCCAACTGGGAAGATGCAGCACTTCTGATGAAAGATGCTGATTTCTATAGATATGATGATAAAGGAGATTTAGTTGTAACTGGAAATTTTGAAAAGAAAAGAGTTCCTTTTACATCATATTTCAAAGATATAAGAGTAAAAGTTAAAGAGATAGAGGGAATGAATATAGCTCAACTTATAAATGAGATAAAGACAAGAGATAAGTTGGAGATACTTCCATACATAGTAGAGATAAATAGAAAAATAGCAGTTCCTATGTCAACAATCGCCCTTGCAATTTTAGGAGTTTTACTTTCAATAGGAAATTCAAGAGCTGGAAAAGGAATAAATTTTGGTATAGGAATAGTAGTAATATTTTTATATATAGTTCTTTTAAATATTGGAATGGTATTATCTTATAGAGGAATTGTAAGCCCAGTAGTTGGAGTATGGACACCAAATATTCTTCTTTATATCTATACATTTATAATGTATTCAAGAAAGGTAAGGTTGGTATAATGGCAATGAAAAAATTAGATATTTATATAAGTAAAAGTTTTATAAAATCTTTTTTCATATCTCTTATAGCTTTTGTAAATATATTTGTATTAAGCCAACTTTTCAAAGTTTTTAGATATGTAGGAGAGGGAAGACTTACTCCAAACGAGGGAGTTTTATATATACTTTGTATGCTACCAAAAGTTATAATGAACGTTACTCCTCTTGCAGTTCTTTTGGGAGCTTTGATGTTTATAAGTAAAATGGCAAGTAATCTTGAGATAATATCTTTAAAAACTGCTGGTATTAGCTTTAGAAGAATTATCCGTTTTCCACTTATAATCGCTTTTATAATTTCAATTTTTGTTTTTGTAGTAAATGGATATTTATATCCAGTCGGTGAGAGAATGCAAAGAGAGTTAAGAGGAGATGCAATATCTACTCTTCTTCCAACAGAAAAAAGAAATGGATTTATAAGAGATGAACACAATAATCTTTATATGTTTGATTACTTAAATGTACCTGCTGGAGAGGCTAAAGGTGTACAAATAGTTGAGATGAGTGATGATTTTGAAAAAATAGATAGAGTTTTATTTGCTGATAAAGCGTCATTTGATAAAAAAACAAATAAATGGGTTTTAAAAAATGTAAAGATAAGCAATATAGACTCTAAAACTCAAGAGAATTTAAAAACTTATACATCTGATGAGTATGATGAAGAACCAGAAAAATTTGTAACACGTCTTGTAGATGCTAGAATATTAACTAACAGAGAACTTAGACACGAACTTGTAAATTTAAAAAATACTGGAATTGATACAAGAGATGGATTATCAGAGATAGCAGGAAGATATTCATTTCCATTTGCAAGTTTTATAATAGTATTTTTGGGACTTTCACTTGGAAGTAGATATGTAAGAAATTCTTCAGCTATTAATGTAATAATAAGTGTATTTTTAGGATATGGATATTATATAGTTCAAGCCTCATTTGAAGCTTATGGAAAAAATGGATATTTAAATCCTTTTGTCTGTGGTTGGATACCAAATATAATATTTTTATTGATAGGAATATATTTTGTAAGAAAGGCTGAGTATTAGGAGGAAGTATGTCAGATAATATAAAAAAAAGAACTCTTGATAATGGAATACCTGTTCTTATGGATAAAATTCAAGGGATAAGTAGTGCCTCTTTAGGTGTTTTTGTAAAAACTGGAGCTAAAAATGAACTTTCTGGAGAAGAGGGGATTTCTCATTTTATAGAGCATATGATGTTTAAGGGGACTAAAAATAGAACAGCTAAAGAAATATCAGAAGAGATAGATAATGTTGGTGGAATAATTAATGCTTACACAGGAAAAGAAGTTACTACATATTATGTACAAATGTTATCAAATAGACTTGAAATAGGAATTGATGTTTTAACAGATATGTTTCTAAATTCTAATTTCTTGGAAGAAAATATCGAGAGAGAAAAAGGTGTAGTTATCGAAGAGATAAATATGTATGAAGATATTCCTGAAGAAATTATTCATGATAAAAATGGAAGTCTTGTAATTTCTGGACCACAAAGCAATATTATTCTTGGAAGTGTGAAAAGTGTAGGAGAACTTACAAGAGAAAAGATAATTAACTATGTAAAAGAGCAATATAATCCAGAAAATATGGTAATCTCTATAGCTGGAAACTTTGATGAAGAAGATGTATTTGAAAAATTAAATAAAGGTTTTGGAACTATAGAAAAAATAGAAAGAAAAAGAGAATATAATGGGGATATGGAGATAAAAACTCCAAAAACTATTATTAAAAAAGATAGTAATCAAGTTCATCTTTGCTTTAATACTATTGGAAAATCTGCCACTGATCCAAAAAGATATGAAGTAGCAATCTTAGCCAACACTCTTGGTGGAAATATGAGTTCAAGACTTTTCCAAAAAATAAGAGAGGACAGAGGTCTTGCTTATTCAGTATATAGTTATACTTCATCTTTTGAAGAGGGAGGAATAATAACTATATATGCTGGAACTACTCTTAAAGACTACAAAGAAGTTGTAAGATTAATAAGAGAAGAGTTTCAAGATATAAAAAATAATGGAATAAGTGAAAAAGAGTTACAAAAAACTAAAAATCAATTTTTAAGTGCAGTAACTTTTGGTCTTGAAAGCAGTAAAGGTAGAATGACTAGAATGGCAAATTCTTATCTGTTCTACAAAGAAGTTAAAGATTTAGACGATGTATTAAAAGAGATTGAAAAAATAACTGTTGAGGATATAAAAGAAGTTGCAAAAGAAGTATTTGATGAAAAATATTATTCTTTAACAGTTCTTGGAAATATAGAAGAAGGAGATTTAAACTAATGGAAAAAGTAACAGTAAAAATAACTTTAGCTGATGGAGTACAAAAACCAATGTATATGACAGAAGGGTCAGCTGGAATGGACGTAAGAGCAAATATAAAAGAGCCAATCACTTTAGGAAGTTTAGAAAGAGTTTTAGTTCCAACAGGAATAAAAATGGAAATACCTATGGGATATGAAGTTCAAGTTAGACCAAGAAGTGGACTAGCTCTAAAACATGGAATTTCTATGGCAAATACTCCTGGAACAATAGACAGTGATTATAGAGGAGAAATTGGAGTTATAATGATAAATCTAAGCAAAGAAGATTTTGTTATAAATCCTGGTGAAAGAATAGCTCAACTTGTACTTGGAAAAGTATATCAAATGGATTTAGTAGAGGGAGAGTTATCAGTTACAGAAAGAGGAGAAGGTGGATTCGGTCACACTGGAAGATAATTATGAAATATATAATAGAAAAAGATAATGAGGGTGTAAGACTTGATAGATACCTTAGAAAAAAACTAAAAGATACACCTCTTACTGAAATATTTAAGGCTTTAAGAATTGGAAAAATAAAAGTAAATAATAAGAAAAAGAAAGAGAATTATCGTCTTGTAGATGGAGATAAAATATTTATAGGAATTGGAAATCTAGAAGAGATGGAAGAGAAAAAAGATTTTATAAAGTTATCTCAAGAGGACAGAGAGTTTTTATCTAAAAATATAGTTTTTGAAAATGATGATTTGATAATTTTTAATAAAGATAAAGATATTGTTATGCATAAAGGTAGTGGATTTGAATATGGAATTTCTGAGATGTTTAAATCTTACTATGAAACAGATGATTTTAACTTTATCAATAGAATAGATAAGAAAACTTCTGGTTTAGTAATTGGTGCTAAAAATAAAATTTCCACAAGAGTTTTAGCTGAGGAACTAAGAGAAAATAATATAAGAAAAAAATATTATATTTTAGTTCATGGTAATATTCAAAAAAATATATTTACTATTGAAAATTATCTAAAAAAAATAGAAGATAAAGTAGTTGTAACTGATGCCAATGATGAAGATGGAAAAATTGCAATAACTCATTTTGAAGTTATAAAAAGATATGAAAGATATACTCTTTTAGAGGGGGAACTTTTAACAGGAAGAACACATCAACTGAGAGTTCAACTATCAAATATGGGAAATCCAATAGTTGGAGACACTCGTTATGGAAAAAAAGATGGGGAAAATACATTGTATCTAAACTCTTTTTATTGTGAGATACCAAAATATAATATAAAAATAGAAAATAGTCTACCAGATTTTTTTGTAAAAAAACTTGGTAACTAAAAGGAGAAAAAATGTTTTTAATGAATTTTTTAAAGGGAATTGGAATTGGAATTGCCAATGTTATTCCTGGTGTTTCAGGTGGAACGATGGCTGTTCTATTTGGAATATATGATAAATTAGTTGAGTGTATAGCAAATTTTTTGCAAGCCCCAAAAGAAAAAAAGATAGAGTATATTAAATTTTTATTACCTCTAGTGATAGGGTGTGGAGTTGGAATTTTATTTTTTGCTAACATAATAGGTTACTTATATGAAAATTATCCAATATACACAAAAGGAGCTTTTATCATTTTAGTACTTCCTTCAATACCTGTTATTATAAAAGGGGAAAGTTTTGCAAATGTTAAAAATATTCTTGCTTTTGCATTTGGATTGATGTTTGTAATAGGTTTCTTTATGATTACTCATAAATTTTCAGGAAACTCTTTTGAAAGACAAGAAATTTTTACAACAGCTTATGGACTAAAACTTTGCTTGTGTGGTGCTTTAGCTGGTGGAGCTATGATAATACCAGGGATTTCTGGTTCACTTCTTCTTTTAGCACTAGGAGAACATGAAAATGTTATAAACTATATAGGTAGAGTTGAGATAATACCACTTGCTTATTTTGCTGTGGGAGTAGGACTTGGAATATTGATATTTACTAAAATAATAAATTATTTCTTAGTAAATTATAGAAGTAAAACATTGTTTGTAATACTTGGAATAGTAGTTGCATCTTTAGTTGAACTTTTAATAAATATATAATAAAAAAATTGACTGTTGTAATAAAAAATACAACAGTCTTTTTTAATAATAATTTTATTTTTTGTTTTGATATAAATAATTAAAGAGAGAAAAAATGATAAATCCTGAAAGAGCAATAGCCGAACCAATAATAGCAGAGTATCTGACCCCAATACCATAAGCAATAGGAAGTCCACCAAGATAAGCTCCAATTGCATTTCCAAGATTAAAAGCTATTTGAATACCAGCAGCACCTAACATCTCTCCACCAGGAGCAAATTTAATAATTAAAAATTGTTGAGGAGCACTTACTGCAAATAAACAGAAAGTGACAACACACATTAAAAAAACAGCAATCCATTTATAAGGAGAAAGGAAAAATAATCCTAAAAGAGCGATTGACATAAGTCCTTGAAATCCAGCTCCAACTTTTCCTGGATAGAAAAAAGAACTAAGTTTCCCACCTACCATATTTCCTATTACCATACCAAATCCTGCAAAAATCATAAGACCTGTAATAATTTTAGGAGCAAATCCAGAAATTTCAGTGAGCATAGGAGTAACATAACTATACCAACAAAAAGCTCCACCATTTCCCATCATTGTGGCTCCTAAAATTAACCAAGGAGCTAATTTTTTTAAAAATTGAAATTGTCCAAGAAAACCTGTATCTGGAAGAGGAGCTATATCAGGCACATATTTTTTTATTGAAAATATTGTTAATATATCCCAAAGGACTACAAAAAGAAAAACTATTCTCCAAGATAAAATTCCACTAAGAAAAGTTCCAAGTGGAACTCCAAAAAGATTTGCCACAGTCATACCCGCTATCATAATAGCCACAGCTTCAGATTCTTTTCCCTCTTCTGCAATTTTTGATGCAACGATAGATGCAACACCAAAGTAAGCTCCATGAGGAAGTCCAGAGATAAAACGAGCCAATAACATAACTGTATAATTAGGAGAAAGAGTGGCTATACCATTTCCAATTATCATAATAGTTACAAGAAAAATTAAAGATTTTTTCATAGGATATTTACGAAGTAAAAGTAACATAATCGCTCCAAAGCAAACTCCTAGAGCGTATGCTGATATAAGATGCCCAGCCACAGGAATTGTAATTTCTAGAGAAGATGCAACATTTGGTAAAATTCCCATCATTACAAATTCAGCAATTCCAAGTCCTAGAGTACCAAAAGCTAAAGCTATAAGACTTTTTCTAATATTAGTATTCATAATAATTTTCACCTTTCAAAATATTGATAGTAAAATATATAATTTTTTTAAATTTATTTCAAGATTTTTATAAAAAATTAAAAAGAAATTTTAAATTTATTTTAATAAAGAATTAAGTGATTAAAAAAAGGATAAAAAAATACACCTAAAGTCTTGAGAAAAGATTTTAGGCGTATATAAAATCAAACTAGTTTAATTGTTCCATTATTTCATCTGGAATATCAAAGTTTGCGAAAACTTCTTGAACGTCATCTAAGTCATCAAGAGCATCATAAAGTACCATAACTTTTTTAGCTGTATCAAGATCAGTGATAGCAACTTTATTTTCTGGTAACATTGTGATTTCAGCTTCTTCATATTTATATCCAGCATCTGTTAAAGCTTGAAGAACAGTTTGGAAATCAGCAGGGTCAGTTAAAACTTGGAATTCTCCATCTTCTTCAATTATATCTTCAGCTCCAGCTTCTAATGCTACCATCATAAATTCTTCAGAATCAGCAACATTTTCAGCAGAGATGATTATTTCTCCTTTTTTGTTGAACATCCAAGAAACAGCTCCGTCAGCTCCAAGGTTTCCACCTTTTCTAGAGAAAGCAGTTCTTACTTCAGAAGCAGATCTGTTTTTATTATCAGTAACAACTTCAACGATGAAAGCAGTTCCAGCTGGTCCATATCCTTCATATCTCATTTCGATGTAGTCTACACCTTCTAATTCTCCAGTTCCTTTTTTTATAGCTCTTTCTAATATGTCTTTAGGCATATTTCCTGCTTTAGCTTTATCAATAGCAAGTCTAAGTCTTGGGTTGAAGTTAGGATCTCCTCCACCTTCTTTAGCTGCGATTGTTAATTCTTTTCCTAATTTTGTAAATAAGCTAGCTCTTTTTTTATCTTGAGCTCCTTTTCTGTGTTGAATGTTATTCCATTTACTATGTCCTGACATTACATCCTCCTAAGTATATAAAATTATCTTAAATATTTTATCATATTAATTAAAAATTTTCAATATTTCATAGAATACTTTATTATTTATCTAAATTTTAAAAAATCAAAATCTCTTTTTCTGTAATAAGTTTATCTATTTTTATATCAAACTCTTCTCCAGAAAAGTTGTTATCTATTTGAAAATCATAAGCAAGGGATATTTTATGAGAATTTTTATATTTTTCACAAGATAAAAATCTATCATAAAACCCTTTTCCAAAACCAATTCTATCTCCCATTCTATTAAAAACAACTCCTGGGACAATAATTAGATCAATATTCTCTAAAAATTCATCTCCTATTGGTTCGATTACTCCAAAATCTCCACAAGAAAAACTTTCAGAAATTTTTATGGGAATTATACTGTCACCAACCATTTTAGGAAGAAGAATAGTTTTTCCAAGCTCTAAAAGTTGTTTATGAAGTTTTTCAGTTTCAACTTCATTTTTAAAAGCCATATAACTCATAATAGTTTTAGAATTTTTTAAAATGTCATCACTCAAAAATTTTTTTATAATCTCGTCACTTAAATTTTCTTTTTCTTCAAAAGAAAGAGATTCACGAATTTTTCTGATTTTTTTTCTTAAATTTTTCTTAATTTCACTATTATTCATTTGAATTTTCCTCTTGTGGAGAGTTTAATTTTTCAAGCTCTTTTTTGGCAAGAAGTAAGTCTTTCCAAAAATCAATAGCAACAGTTGAGTTTCTTCCTGTATTTTCACGAGCTTCTTTTACAAATCTTACATCATAAGTTATAAGGACTTTTATTCCACCTTTCCAATCAATAAATTTTCCTCTCTCTTTTCCAAAATTAATCTCTCTTCCAAGTAAAGCTTCAGCAGAATATTGACCGAAAGTAACAATAATTTTTGGTTCTGTAATGGCTATTTGCATATCTAAAAGTTCTTTTAAATAGTTTTGCTCCTCTTCAAAAAGATCTTTATATTTTAAACTGCATTTTGTAAGAGTAGTTATATAATAATCTTCTGGAATAAATCCAGCCATATCACAAAGTTTTATTAGGAATTCTCCACTAGATCCAACCATAACTTTTAAATCTTCTGTTTCATAAAGATCACTTTCATCTCCAATGAATAAAAGATTTGCGTTTTTATTTCCACTTCCAAGGATAGCTTTTTCATCATCATCTTCAAAGCTCTCTTTTATTTTTGGAATATTATTTATCTCAAAGGAAAGTTCTTCCCATAGTTCTTTCTTTTCCATAATATCACCTCATTTATAGTTTGTACAACTTAGTAACAGTATCTTGAGTTGTGATTTCAATAGGTATAGAGATATTTCTTCTATTCATTTCACTGATGATAGTATTTGAAACGATATTAAAGTTGTTACTATCTTTACTAATATGTGCTAGATATACTTTTTTTAAGTTGGAAGAATAATTTTCACAAACAAATTTTGCAGCATCATTATTAGAAAGATGTCCGTTTCTACTTTTTACACGGTCCTTCAAATCCCAAGGATAGTTACATTCCATAAGCATTTGATAATCATAGTTCGATTCGATTATCATAATGTTGACCCCTCTAAAAAATTCCCTCACTCTATTGTCGATATATCCAATGTCAGTTGATATTCCTAAAACTTTTTTAGAAGAGATCTCCTCAATTCTAAATCCAACAGTTCTTTCTGCGTCGTGCATAACATCAAAAGGTTGAACTTTAATTTTATCATTTATAAAAAATTCTAAAGTGTCAATAAAATTTAAGTTTTCTTCAGAGATTTTTCCAAGTTTTTTTTGACCTGCGAAAAAACTTTCTTTTGTAATATAAAGAGGAATATTATATTTTCTAGAAACAATCCCAGCTCCTTGAATATGGTCTGTATGTTCGTGAGTTATAAGAATACCTTGGATATTTTCTAAAGATTCTCCAATATTATTAAGTTTTTCCTCTAATTTTTTTCCGCTAAAACCAGCATCAACTAAAATTTTTATACCATCGATATTTATAAAAGTAGAGTTTCCTCCACTACCACTACCAAGTATTGATATTTCCATTTTTTTCCTTTCTAAATTTTATAGAATATTTTTTCTTGTATTTTTAGCTTTATTTAAGTTATATTCTGTAAGTTTTTTTGATAAATATTGCATATATTCATATTCAAATATAAAATCTGTTTCTCCAAAATAAATTCCTGCATTCTTTTTAGTTTGAAGTCCAAAAAGTGATGTAAACCAGATAGAACCAACATCAATATGAATATCATCATATGGATCAAGCTCTGATAGTCCATAACTTTCAATTCCAAGTCCAGCTAAATCTCTAAAATTGCTAGGTCCTAAAAGAGGAGCTACAACATATGGACCAGAAGGCACACCATAATATGCAAAAGTATTTCCTAAAGTTTCTTTATATTTTGGAAATCCCATTTTAGATGCCACATCAAAAGTTCCAAGAAGTCCAATTGATGAGTTTATTCCAAATCTAAAAACAGTTTCTAAAGTTTCTGGAATTCTAAATTGAAGTAATAAATTTCCAGCTGTTTTTATATCTCCAAAGTTTGAAAAGAAATTTTTAATTCTATCCTGAACAAAGTTAGGAGTATAATAATCATATGTTCTTAAAGTTGGAGCAAGTACTTCTCTATCTGCAAAAGAGTTAAAAGCATAAATTCTTCTGTTCATTGGACTAAAATAATCAGATTTTCCAAAAAGTATATCTTTATCCTCTTGTACAGTAGTTTCTATAAAATTTTTATCTACTTCAGCAGATTTTTTTGGAGCATTGCTACAACCAATCAAAAGAGAAGACATAAGAATTAAAGAAAGCATTTTAAATTTTTTCATAATTATCTTCCCTCCTTCATAGCATTTAGCATATAATCTATATTTTCTTGATAGAACATATTTCCACAATGTCCACCATATGGATAGATGTGTAATCTATCTCCAAAAGTTTTCTTTAGATAATTTAGATGGGCTTTTGTTAAGATAATCTCATCTTTATTTGTAACAACTTTTATATTTTTAGCATTTTTTAGATAATTATCTATGATTTTTAAATCAGAGAATTTTGCCACATCTTTAACTGTCATATTTTTATTATATCTTTTTTGATAATATGGAACAGCGATTTTTTCAATATAATCACCAAAAGTTGCAAAATTAACACGTTCAAAATATTTTCCCATATTTTCATATTTTTCTATTTTATAGTCAGAATAATTTTTCATTTGATTTGAATAATCTGTTAAGAAGTTTACATCAATGGCATTTAATCTAAATACAAGACCAATTCCCATTTTTAATTCATTTTCAGATATTTTTAGATCTTTTAAAATTTTAGCAGGATTTTTTGTAAAATTATCAACAGAAGTTCCTTGTGAATATGATAGAGCAGTTAAAATCTCATTTATTTTTATAAAGAAATTATCCACATTGTAGTTAACAGATTTATCAAACATATTATCTAAAAGACTTGCTGAATCAAAAAGATTAACAGCAGGATTTACCATAAATACATTTTTAAAATCAAAAACTTTTTCTTTGCTGTCTAAGAAAGAAACTACAGCTGAGTGAGTTCCTCCAAGACTGTATCCCATAATATTATAATTTTCAACAGCCACTTTGCTTTCTACAAATGGTTTAATTTTTTCTAAAGCTCTGTACAAATCCATTCCGTCATTTATTAGATTTCCAGGGATTTTTTCAAATGAAAGAGAAACTAGAGAGTTTGCATTCATTATTGAAGAAATTCCTACAACATGATAACCAGCTGAGTAAAATATTCTTTGGAAATACTGAGTTTTTAAAGAAGATGCACTTGAACCAGTACCAGAAAGAATAAATACAAGTGGTGCTTTTTTATCCTGTAGAGCCACAGTAAATTTATAATCATCTTGATATTCAAGATTAGCTGGAATTTCTCTTGTATCAACAAAATCTGTTGTATAATATTTAAGAGGAATTTTTTCTTGAATACCTTTTGCCATAAGAGTAGACGAACCAAAAACAGTTGCAATATATGGGTCTTTTAAAGGAAAATCATAAGCAAGTAGATTTAATCCCATAGTTAAAAAAAGAAATAAAAATAATTTTTTCATTCTCTCACCTCGAAATATTTGATTGAAAATATACCAATCATATAACAAAAATTATTTTAAATGTATAATATATAATACCATAATTAAGAGTTTTAGAAAAGATAAATTTAAACAAAATTATGGTATAATAGAGAATGAAAAATATAATTAAAGGAGAGTAAAATGGATAAAAAAGGTTTTTTAAATCTTTTTAAAAATGATGATGAACAAATTATAGTAAAATTATGGGAAGATATAGAACTTGCCCAAAGTATAGATTATTTTATCGAAACAGATATTTTTTATCCACCAAATATTTGGAGTGTTTTAGAAAAAATAAATATTAATGGAATGAGATTTTTGGTAAGTGGTTTAAATGAAACTAACGAAAAGAAAAATATAATAATTATTCCAAAGGATTTTCAAGGGGAAAATCCAGAATTTCAACTTATATTTTTCAAAATAGATGGGACTAATCGTTTTAAAGAGTTGTTACATAAAGATTTTTTAGGAACGATAATGAGTCTTGGAATAAAAAGAGAGATTTTAGGAGATTTGATTGTAAAAGAAAATATCGCTTATGGTGTAATATTAAAAGAAAAATTTGATTTAATAAAAAATTTGGAAAAAGTTTCAAATATTCCAGTAAAAATTTTTGAAATCTCAAAAGATGAAGTACCAAAAGGTGAATTTAAAGAGATTTTAATAACAGTTCCATCAATAAGACTTGATAGTATTATCGGAGAAATTGCAAATACTTCCCGTCAAAAATCAGTTTCTCTTATAGAAGAGGGGCTTGTAATGGTAAATTATAATATTCAAAAATCTAAATCTTTAGATTTAAAAGAGAGAGATGTAATAACTATAAAAAAAGTTGGAAAATTTATTTTTGAAAATATTGTTGGAGAAAATAAAAAAGGAAAAATAAAAATTTTGTTAAAAAAATTTATTTAAAAACTTTATGAAAAATAACAAATAAAAATTTAGAAAAATATCAAAAAAACCTTAAAAATATTAAAAAAACTATAGGAATAGTTTGATTTTTTTGATGAAATATGTTATAATACCAGTGAATTAGATTATACTGGCTTGTGGAGAGAGTGGGGCAACCCACTCTTTATTTATGGCTAAAAATGAAAGTGAGGTGACGACTTTTGTCAAAAGAAAATACAAACGAAATAATAGGAAAAATTGAGAAGATAGTTCTACCAGTGTTAAAAGATTTAGGTTTAGAATTGGTTGATGTTGAATATCTTCAAGAAGGTGGATACTTTTATGTAAGAGTTTACATTGAGTTTTTAGACAAAGAGGTTTCATTAGATGATTGTGCAAAAGTAAGCACATTAGTTGAAGATGATATTGATAAGATTATTGATGAAAAGTTTTTCTTAGAAATTTCTTCTCCTGGAGTGGAAAGGCCATTAAAGAAAGAAAAAGATTACATAAGATTTACTGGGAATAAAATAAAAGTTAGTTTAAAACATAAATTAAATGATAACAAAAATTTTGAAGGAATTTTAGAAAAATTTGAAAATGAAACTGTAACATTAGATACAGGAAAAGAAAAATTAGAGATACCATTTAAAGAAATTAGAAAAGCTAATTTAGTTTATGAATTTAAAAATATTTAAATTGAGTCTACTTTAGGAGGAAAAAAATGAAAGGAAAAGATGGAAAAATATTTCTTGATGCGTTAACTGCTTTAGAAAAAGAAAAAGGAATAAGCAAAGAAAGTTTATTAGAAACAGTTGAGCAAGCATTACTTGCTGCTTATAAAAAACACTTCGGAGAAGAAGAAAATGTTGAAGTAGAAATCAACAGAGAAAGTGGAGAAATAAACGTTTACGAAGTAAAAACAGTAGTAGATGACGTTTATGATGCAGCACTTGAAGTAACACCAGCTGATGCAAAAGAAGCTACTAAGAAAAATTATAAAATTGGAGATATAGCAAGAATCCCTGTTAACTGTGAAGAGTTCAGAAGAAATGCTATCCAAAATGGAAAACAAATAGTTATCCAAAAAGTAAGAGAAGCTGAAAGAACAAATATCTATGACAAATTTAAAGCTAGAGAATTTGATATTATGACTGGTATCATCAGAAGAATAGATGAAAAAAGAAGTATCTTTATCGAATTTGATGGAACAGAAGCTTTCTTACCAACATCAGAACAATCACCAGCAGATGTTTACAGAGTTGGAGACAGAATAAAAGTTTATGTAGCTGAAGTTGAAAAAACAAATAAATTCCCTAAAGTTGTGATTTCAAGAAAAAATGAAGGATTATTAAAAAAATTATTTGAATTAGAAATACCAGAAATTGCTGAAGGGTTAATTGAGATAAAATCAGTGGCTAGAGAAGCTGGTTCAAGAGCTAAGATAGCTGTATATTCTCAAGATAAAAATATAGATACAATCGGAGCTTGTATAGGACAAAAAGGTCTAAGAATAAAAAATATAGTTGATGAATTAAACGGAGAAAAAATAGATATCGTTGAGTGGAAAGAATCTATGGAAGAATTTGTATCAGCAGTTCTTAGCCCAGCAAAAGTAAATAGCGTAGAATTATTAGAAGATGGAACTACTGCAAGAGTAATAGTTGACCCATCACAACTTTCTTTAGCTATTGGTAAAAATGGACAAAATGCAAGACTAGCAGCAAAACTTACAGGAATGAGAGTAGACATAAAGGTTGCTGAAAAAAATGACTAATCACCCAGAAAGAACTTGCATAATATGTAAATCTAAAAAAATGAAATCAGAACTTTTTAGAATTGCAGAAAAAGATGGAAGCTATATCTTTGATGAAAAACAAGTTGTGCAAACTAGAGGACAGTATATTTGTAAAGAACATAATTGTATAGAGAGACTTTCTAAGCATAAAAAAATAAAAGTTCCAGTGGAGGAGCTTTTAAAGATGCTTAATTTATTAAAGAAAGAGTCCAAAGATTACCTAAACATTTTAAAAGCAATGAAAAATTCAAAAGAACTTGTTTTTGGAATAAATATGATATTAGATGAGATTGATAAGATACATTTTATAGTGATAGCTAGTGATATAAGTGATAAAAATAATACAAAACTTATAGATAAAGCCAGAGAAAAAAATATTCCTTTTGTTCATTATGGAAAGAAAGAGCAGTTAGGAGAGATTTTTGGTAAGAATGAAGTAAATGTTATCGCCATAAAAAATAAAAAGGTAGCCCGAGGACTTATTGAGAGACCATAAGTAGGGAGGTATAAATGGTAGGAAAAGTAAGAGTACATGAATTAGCCAAAAAATATGAGATGGGAAATAAAGATTTCTTAAGCTTACTTCAAGAATTAGGAATAGAGGTTTCATCTCATTTAGCAGGACTTACAGAAGAACAAGTTGATAAGATAAAAAACCACTTCGTTAAAGAAGAACCAGAAGACGATGATGAAGAGGTTGCTGATCACAAGAAAAAGAAAAAATCTAAAAATAAAATAAAAACTAAGAAAAATGATGATTCTGAAGATAAAAAAGAAAAAAATAAGAAAAAGAAAAAAGGTAGAAGAACAGACTTTGTAGTTAAAAAAGTTGAATCTGAAGCTGGAAAAGTTATTGAAGAAGATGGAATCAAAATAATAAAAATGAAAGGTGAAATGACTTTAGGTGATTTCGCTGAAAAATTAAATGTAAACAGTTCTGAAATTATAAAAAAATTATTTATGAAAGGAAAAATGTTTACTATAAACAGTCCTTTAGGAATCGAGTTAGCTGAAGAAATAGCAGCTGATTATGATGTATTAGTAGAGGAAGAAATAGAAGAAGAATTAGCATTTGGAGATAAATTCGCTCTTGAAATAGAAGATAAAGAATCTGACCTTGAAGAGAGAGCTCCAGTTATAACAATAATGGGACACGTTGACCACGGTAAAACTTCATTACTTGACGCAATAAGAAGTACACAAGTAGTTGAGGGAGAAGCTGGAGGAATTACACAAAAGATTGGTGCTTATCAAGTAGTAAAAAATGGAAAGAAAATAACTTTCGTTGACACTCCAGGTCACGAAGCTTTTACAGATATGAGAGCTAGAGGAGCTCAAGTAACAGATATAGCTATATTAGTAGTAGCTGCTGATGACGGGGTAATGCCTCAAACAATAGAAGCAATATCTCACGCCAAAGCTGCAAATGTACCAATTATAGTTGCTATCAATAAAATTGATAAGCCTGAAGCAAACCCAATGAGAGTAAAACAAGAACTTATGGAACATGAACTTGTTTCTGTTGAATGGGGAGGAGATGTAGAGTTTGTTGAAGTATCAGCAAAAGCTAAAATAAATCTAGATGTATTACTAGAAACAATCCTACTTACAGCAGAAATCCTTGAATTAAAAGCTAACCCTAAAAAAAGAGGTAAAGCTGTTGTTCTTGAATCAAAACTTGATTCAAAAGTTGGACCAGTTGCTGATATTTTAATTCAAGAAGGAAATATTAAAATCGGTGACGTTGTGGTTGCAGGAGAATCTTATGGTAAAGTAAGAGCAATCATTGACGATAAAGGAAATAAAATAAACAGAGGAGAAATGTCTCAACCAGTTGAAATAATTGGATTTAATAGCGTTCCAGATGCTGGAAATACTGTTTATGTAATTCAAAATGAACAACACGCAAAAAGAATAGTTGAAGAAATGGCAAAAGAAAGAAGACTTGGAGAACAATCTAAGAGAACTATAACTCTTGAGTCATTATCTGAAAGTTTAGAAAATCAAGAAGTAAGAGAACTTAACTTAGTAGTAAGAGCAGACTCTAAGGGTTCAGCTCAAGCGTTAAAAGATTCATTAATGAAACTTAATAATAATGAAGTTGCAGTTAATATCATTCAATCAGCTCCAGGAGCTATCACTGAAAGTGACATAAAACTTGCTGAAGTATCTCAAGCTATCATTATTGGATTTAACGTAAGACCTACAACAAAAGCTATAAAAGAAGCCGAAACTTCTGGAATAGAAATCAGAACATCTTCAATAATCTATGAAATTATAGAAGATGTAGAAAAAGCTTTAACAGGTATGTTAAAACCAGAATTTAAAGAACAATACTTAGGAAGAATAGAAATAAAACAAATATTCAGAGTGGCAAAAGTTGGAAACGTTGCTGGTTGTGTTGTTGTTGACGGAAAAGTTAGAAGAGATTCTAATATAAGAATAGTAAGAAATGGTACAATCGTTTATGAAGGAAAACTTGCATCACTTAAGAGATTTAAAGATGACGCAAAAGAGGTTGTAGCAGGACAAGAATGTGGATTAGGTATTGAAAACTTTAATGACATTAAAGATGGAGATATCGTAGAAGCATTTGATATGGTAGAAGTAAAAAGAACTCTATCAAAATAATAAAAAAACTAGTAAAGGAGGTTAGCTTAAATGAGAAAACAAAGGTTAGCTGCCATAGAGAAAGAAGTAATGAGAGTTATATCTAAAACTTTACTAGAAGATGTAAAGAACCCTAAGGTAAAGGGACTAGTTTCTTTAGTAAAAGTTAGAGTAACTGAAGATTTAAAATTTGCAGACCTATATTTTACAATCTATTCAGGAGAAAATAATCAAGTGAATAGAGATAAAGTTGAAGAAGGTCTTAATGAAATAAGAGGATTTTTAAGAAAAAAAATATCTGAGGAGTTATCACTTAGATATGTTCCTGAAGTTAGAGTAAAAATAGATGATTCTATTGAATATGCTGTAAAAATTTCAAAATTACTAGATGATCTGAAAAGTCAACAAGAGTAGGTTGATGTGAAGATGATATGGAAGGTAAGTGAAGTATCAGATTCTATCATAGAAGAAAAATCAAAGGAATGGGAAACATCAAAGATTTTGACAAAACTTTTACTAAATAAAAAGATTTTGGAGAAAGAGGAAGTAGAGAAATTTATTAATTCAGATATGTCGCTACTAAGAGATCCTTTTGATTTTGAAAAAATGGAAGAAGCTGTTGAAAAAATCATAGATAAAAGAAATAAAAAACAAAAAGTATATATCTATGGAGATTATGATGTAGACGGAATAAGCGCAGCCTCTTTTCTGGTAAAAGTTTTTAGAGAAATAGGAATAGATACAGGATATTATATTCCTAGTAGAATGGAAGAAACTTATGGTTTTGATAAAAAATCAGCTGATTATATAAAAAGAAGAAATGGGAGGTTGGTTATAACTGTTGATACAGGAGCCAACTCCATTGAAGATATAAGATATGCAAAAAGTATTGGGATAGACCTTATAGTCACAGATCATCACAAATCTATCAAAGAAAAATTTGATGAAGAGTATGTGATGATAAACCCAAAACTAAGTGAGAACTATAAGTTCAAATATCTTTCTGGTGCTGGAGTAGCTTTGAAACTAGCACAAGCTCTACTAAAAAAACTAGGAAAGTCAGAAGATATATTGTATAAATATCTTGATATAGTGATGATAGGTACTGTAGCAGATGTAGTACCTATGATTGATGAAAATAGAATAATTATAAGTAATGGATTAAAAGTCCTAAAAGATACAAATGTAAAAGGTCTTACTTATCTTTTAAAGTATCTTAAATTTCAAAATAAAAATATCACAACAACAGATGTAAGTTATTTTATATCACCTCTAATAAATTCTTTAGGAAGAATAGGGGTCTCAAAAGTTGGAGCAGATTTTTTTATTGAAGATGATGAGTTTAAGATATATAATATAATCGAAGAAATGAAAAAGATGAATAAGATAAGAAGAAAGCTTGAGAAAAAGATATATGATGAGGCTTTGGAGTTCTTAGAAAAAAGAGATAAATCAAAAGAACTTGAATATATTTTCCTATCTTCAAAAGAGTGGCACCCTGGTGTAATTGGAGTGGTTTCTTCAAGACTTTCTATAAAATATGAAGTTCCTGTAGTGCTTGTTGCTACTAGTAAAGGGGTAGGAAAGGCCTCTTGCAGAAGTGTGGCAGGAATAAATATTTTTAATATTTTTACAAAAATAAAGGATAAATTGATAAGATATGGAGGACACGACTTAGCAGCTGGATTTATAGCAAAAGCTGATGAACTTCATAATATAGAGAGATTATTTTCGGAAGAAGTAAAAAAAATAGACAAAGAAAAAGAGGATAAAATAATAAATGTAGATATGGAGCTTCCAATCACATCAATAGATGAAGGGCTTATAAATGATATGAAAAGTCTATCCCCTTATGGTCTGGAAAATTTACAACCTTTATTTGTTGATAAAGATATAAAAATCAAATGGATAGAAAAATTTGGTGTAGAGGATAGACATTTTAATGGAATGTTAGAAAAAGATGGAAAAGATTTTTCGTTTATAGCATTTAATCTATCAAATGAGATAAAGAAAATAGATTTGGGTAAAAAAGTAGATATAGTTTACTATCCTGAAAAGATAAATATAAAAGGTAAGGATAGATATAATATCAGAATAAAAAGTATTAAGCAATAAAACTCAAAATTTTTTTGAGAGAAAAATATAAAAATAAATTTTTCATATAAAATAATTAAGGAGGAAAAATGAAACACGAAATCAAAAAACTTGAAAAATCAGCTTTAGAAGTTACTATGACTTTAACTAAAGAAGAGTACAACCCTATCGAAAGAGCAGTATTAGCAAAAGCTCAAAAAGAGGTAGAATTACCAGGATTTAGAAAAGGACACGCTCCAGTAGAGCAAATAAAAGCTAAATATGCTAAAGAAACAGAAGATGAAATCTGTGATGAAATCATAAAAAAATACTTTGGTGATGTTATAAAAGCAGAAAACCTAAGACCAGTTAGCCCATTATACAATGGAAAATTAGTTGAAGGAGAAGAAACTACTTTAACAGTTCACGTTGATATCTTCCCTGAATTTGAATTAGGACAATACAAAGGATTAGAAGCTGAAAAAGTTGAATTCCAAATGAACGATGAAAAATTAGAAGAAGAAATCCAAACTATCTTAAAAAGAAAATCTACTTTAACTGACTGTGAAGAAGGTCACAAAGCAGAAATGGGAGACACAGTAGAATTAGCATTTGAAGGATTCATCGACGGTGTTCCATTTGAAGGTGGAAAAGCTGATACTCATATGTTACAATTAGGAAGCCACTCTTTCATCGATACTTTTGAAGATCAATTAGTAGGATATGTAGCAGGACAAGAAGGAGAAGTAAACGTTACTTTCCCTGAACAATATCATTCTCAAGAATTAGCTGGAAAACCTGCTGTATTCAAAGTAAAAGTAAAAGCTATCAAATTTGATAAAACTCCAGAATTAAACGATGAATTCGCAAAAACTTTAGGATTTGAAAACGTAGAAGATATGAGAGTAAAAACTAGAGAAACTGTTGAAGCTAGAGAAACTGAAAGAGTTAAAAATCAATACAGAGGAGAATTACTTAAAAAAGTAGTTGAAGGAACTGAAATTGAAATCCCTAGATCTTTAGTTTACAGAGAAGTTGAAGGAAGATTAGCAGAACTTGAACAACAATTAATGGCTCAAGGAATGGATTTAAAATCTTACTTAGCTATGACTGGAATGACTCAAGAAGCTGTATTCAACCAATTAGCACCAATGAGCGAAAGCAAAGTTAAAATGGATATAATCCTAGACAAAATAGCTGAAATTGAAAAAATCGAAGCTAGCGAAGAAGAATTCACAGCTAAAATGGAAGAAATCGCTAAAATGTACGGAATGACAGCTGAAGCATTAAAAGAAGAATTAGTAAAAAATAAAAACTTCGAAAACTTTGAAATCAACGTTAAAAACGAAATAATATTAAATAAAGCTATAGATTTCATCGTTGCTAACGCAAAATAATTTTTTAGGACATTGGTTCTTCGCCAATGTCCCTTTAAGTGGAATCTGTTAGTTGGTAACAGATTCTTCCTAAAGCTAAAAAGGAGGTTAAAAAAGATGTATAATCCAATAGTTATAGAGAATACAAGTTATGGAGAAAGATCCTATGATATATATTCAAGACTTCTTAAAGATAGAATAATATTTTTAGGTACAGAGATAAATGATAATGTAGCCAACGCAATAGTAGCTCAACTTTTATTTTTGGAAGCTGAAGACCCTGAAAAAGATATTACTATGTATATAAATAGTCCTGGAGGAGTAGTTACTTCTGGAATGGCAATTTATGATACAATGAATTATATCAAACCAGATGTACAAACTGTTTGTATAGGTCAAGCTGCTAGTATGGGAGCATTTTTACTTTCAGCAGGAGCTAAAGGAAAAAGATTTGCTTTACCAAATTCAAGAGTGATGATTCATCAACCTTTAGGTGGAGCTCAAGGACAAGCAACAGATATTGAGATACAAGCTAAAGAGATATTAAAAATAAAAGATAAATTAAGTGAAATATTGGCTCAAAATTGTGGAAAAACAAAAGAAGAAGTATTGAGAGATACTGAAAGAGATAATTTTATGACAGCTCAAGAAGCTTTAGATTATGGAATTATCGACAAAGTTTTTGTTAAAAGAGATTAGAAAGAGGTGGTATAATGAACGAGGTAGTTTGTTCTTTTTGTGGAAGACCTCAGGATAAAGTTGAACAGATGTTTTCTGGGAAAAATGGTGTGTATATTTGTGATAGATGTGTAGAAACTTGTTATGATTTACTTTTTCCAGAAGATGACTTAGATGATATAGATGAGGGTGTAAAAAGTGTTGAGTCTTCTAAAGGAGAGTTGGAACTTTTAACACCAAAAGAGATAAAAGCAAAATTAGACGAGTATGTAATCGGACAAGAGGAAACAAAAAAAGTTTTATCAGTGGCAGTTTATAACCACTATAAAAGAATTAAAAATTTAGAAAACAAAGATAATGGAGATATTGAGCTACAAAAATCAAATGTATTGATAATTGGACCTACTGGTTCTGGAAAAACTTTGATGGCTCAAACTCTTGCAAAAATTTTAAATCTACCATTTGCCATAGCAGATGCCACAACTTTAACAGAGGCTGGATATGTGGGAGATGACGTAGAAAATGTTTTAGTAAGACTTTTACAAGCTGCAGATTATAATGTTGAAGCAGCTGAAAAAGGGATAATTTTTATAGATGAGATAGATAAAATAGCTAGAAAATCAGAAAATATGTCTATCACAAGAGATGTATCTGGAGAGGGAGTTCAACAAGCATTGCTTAAAATAATCGAAGGAACAAAATCTCAAGTACCTCCACAAGGAGGAAGAAAACATCCTAACCAACCACTTATAGAGATAGATACAAAAAATATTTTATTTATAGTTGGTGGAGCTTTTGAGGGACTTGAAAAAGTTATTAACAAAAGAACTCTTAATAAAAATATGGGATTTGGCGGAGATGTAACAAAGGAAAAAGCTGGAGAAGAGGGAAAAGTATTTGCTAAAGTTACTCCAGAAGATTTAGTAAAAAGAGGAATAATTCCAGAATTAGTAGGAAGATTACCACTTATTACAACTTTGGAAAATTTAAGCGAAGAAATTTTACTTAAAATCTTAGTTGAACCTAAAAATGCCATAGTAAAACAATATAAAAAATTCTTTGAGATGGAAAATATAGAGCTTGAAATTACAGAAAATGCTTTGAAAGAAGTGGCAAAAAGAGCTTTAGCAAGAAAAATTGGAGCTAGAGGTCTAAGAGCTATTTTAGAAAATACAATGATGGAGCTTATGTTTGAAATACCATCTATGAAAGATATAGAGAAAGTTATTGTAGATGTAGAGGGACTTGACGACTACAAAAAAGTAAAATTAGTAAAAAGAGGAGGAGAAACTATTGAGCAATAGATTACCGTTTTTACCGACTAGGGATTTAGTTATCTTCCCAGGTGTGGTAACTCCTGTATATGTAGGGAGAGATAAAAGTATAAAAACTCTTGAAAGAGTTATGGATAACGAAGATAGTAAAATGTTGTTTGGTATGCAAAAGGATTCTTTAATAGAAAATCCAGAGTTACCAAAAGATGTCTATGAAATAGGAGTAATAGTAAATATATTACAAACTGTAAAAATGCCAAATAATACAATAAAATTATTGGTAGAAGCTGAAAATAGAGTTACAATCATAGATCCAAGAGAAGTTGATGGGGAATATGATGCTGAATACTCTGTTATTGAATGTGTAAATCAAGATAATAAAGAAACTGTGGCTATTTACAGAAAAGTTTTAGAATATTTTGAAAGATATTCAAAACTAGGAGGAAAAGTTTTACCAGAACTTTTAATCAGTCTTAAAACAACAAAAGATATAAATAACGCTTTAGATATTATTGCAAATAATCTTTATGTTGATAATCAAGAAAAGCAAAAAATTCTTGAAACTTTTGATAGTAAAGAAAGAGGATATTTAATTCTTGATATATTATCAAAAGAGATTGAAATAAATGAAATAGAAAAAAAAGTTGAAGATAAAGTCAGAACAAAGATGAATGATGCTCAAAAAGCTTATTACATCAGAGAAAAAATAAATGCGATGAAAGATGAAATACAAGATTATACTCCAGAAGATGATAATTCTGACTTAAAAGAAAAAATAGAAAAAGCAAAACTTCCAGCAGAGGTTAAGAAAAAAGTAGATGAAGAATTAAGAAAGATGAGTAAAATGCCAGCATTTTCAGCTGAAGCATCAGTTTCAAGAAACTATATTGATGTACTTTTAGACTTACCTTGGAAAAAAATGACAAAAGATGATCTTGATATAGAAAAAGCTAGTAAAATATTAGAAAGAGATCACTATGGATTAAAAGAAGTAAAAGATAGAATACTTGATTACTTAGCAGTTAAAAAACTTAATCCAAAAATGAGAGGAACTATAATATGTTTAGTAGGACCTCCAGGGGTTGGAAAAACATCAATAGCTAGATCAATAGCAGATGCTATGGGAAGAAAATTTGTAAGAGTTTCTCTTGGTGGAGTAAGAGACGAAGCTGAAATAAGAGGACACAGAAGAACTTACATCGGATCTATGCCTGGTAGAATAATGAAAGCAATGAAACTTGCTGGAACTAAAAATCCATTTATATTATTAGACGAGCTTGATAAAATGGCTAGTGATTTTAAAGGAGATCCAGCATCAGCAATGCTAGAAGTATTAGATCCAGAGCAAAATATACATTTTGAAGATCATTATGTAGATGTGCCATTTGATTTATCAGAAGTATTTTTCTTAGGAACAGCTAATGATCTTAGAAATATTCCAGAACCATTAATTGATAGAATGGAAATAATTCACTTGTCTTCTTATACAGAATATGAAAAATTACATATTGCAAAACAGTATTTAATTAAACAAATTCAAGAAGAAAATGGATTAAAAGATATAAAAGTATCTATTTCAGATAAAGTTATACTAAAAATAATAAACGAATACACAAGAGAAGCTGGAGTTAGAAACTTAAAAAGAGAAATAAATAATCTATTTAGAAAAATAGCTAGAAAAGTAGTCAAAGAAAATGTAGAAAAAATTACAATCAGCACTACTAACTTAGAAAAATATTTAGGAAAACCTAAATTTAGACCAGAAAAATTAAAAGAAAGAGAATATAAAGTTGGTATAGTTAATGGACTTGCTTGGACAGCAGTAGGTGGAGTTACATTGGAAGTACAAGGAGTTCTTATCCCAGGAAAAGGACAATTAAGTTTAACAGGTACTCTTGGAAATGTAATGAAAGAGTCTGGAGAAGTAGCATTTACTTATGTAAAATCTAATTTCCAAAAATATAATATTAACGAAAAAGATTTCTTAGAAAATAAAAATATTCACTTACACTTCCCTGAAGGTGCCACTCCAAAAGATGGACCATCAGCAGGAATTACAATAACAACAGCTATATTATCAGTTCTTACTGGTAGAGAAATAAGACAAGATATAGCTATGACAGGAGAGATAACAATCACTGGTGAAGTTTTAGCAATCGGTGGAGTAAAAGAAAAAGTAATAGGAGCTTATAGAGCAGGAATAAGAGAGGTAATTTTACCTGAAGATAATAGAGTAGATACTGATGATATTCCAGCAGAAGTTAAAAAAGATATTACTATCCACTATGCAAAAACTTATGATGATGTAGAAAAATTAGTTTTTAAACAAGATTAATTTTAGTTTAGTATAGGAGAAAAGATGATAGTAAAACAAGCAGAATTTGTAAAATCAGCTGTATATGAAAAAGATTATCCAGAAGAGCTTGGAAATATAGAATTTGCTTTTGTTGGAAGATCAAATGTTGGAAAATCTTCTCTTATAAATAGTATCACTGGAAGAAATAAACTTGCTAGAACAAGTAAAACTCCAGGGAGAACACAACTTATAAATTATTTTCTTATCAATAGGGAGGTCTTTTTTGTAGACCTTCCTGGATATGGATTTGCAAAAGTTCCAAAATCTATGAAAGCTGAATGGGGACAAACAATGGAAAGATACCTTGCAAGCAATAGAAAGAAAATGGTTTTTGTACTTTTAGATATCAGAAGAGTACCAAGTGGAGAAGATATAGAGATGTTAGAATGGCTTGACCATTTTAATGTTCCTTTCAAAATTATATTTACAAAAATAGATAAAGTATCAAATAATGAAAAATTTAAATGTCTAAAAGACATCAGAACAAAATTAGATTTTGCTAATGAAGATGTATTTTTCCATTCTTCGCTAAAAAATACAGGAAAACAAGATATTTTAGATTTTATAGATGAAGTTTTGGAAGAATCAAAACCAAAAGAATTAGCAGAAGAAAATAAATAATATACAAAAACTTTTAATATAGGAGGCTATTGAATGAAGGAGTTAGAGAAGATATATTCTCCCAGTGAAATAGAAAAAAAATGGTATAAACATTGGGAAGAATCAAAGTATTTTAGAGCTACAATGGACGAGGGAAAAGAGAATTACTCTATAATGATCCCACCACCAAACGTAACAGGAATACTACATATGGGACACATATTAAATAATAGTATTCAAGATACTTTAATTAGATACAAAAGAATGTCTGGGTTTAATACTTTATGGATGCCTGGAATGGACCATGCTGGAATAGCTACTCAAAACAAAGTTGAGAAAAAATTAGCTGAAGAGGGATTAACTAAAGAAGATTTAGGAAGAGAAAAATTCATCGAAGAAACTTGGAGATGGAAAGAAAAACATGGTGGAATTATCACATCTCAACTTAGAAAATTAGGAGCATCTCTTGACTGGGATAGAGAAAGATTTACAATGGACGAAGGACTTTCTCAAGCAGTTAGAGATATATTTGTAAGATTATATAATGATGGATTAATTTACCAAGGTGAATATATGGTAAACTGGTGTCCAAGATGTGGTACAGCTCTTGCAGATGACGAGGTTGAATTTGAAGACCAAGCAGGAGGATTCTGGCACGTTAGATACCAAATAAAAGATAGCGATGATTATTTAATAATTGCTACGACAAGACCAGAAACAATGTTAGGTGACGTTGCTATAGCTGTTCACCCAGATGATGAAAGATACAAAAAATTTGTTGGTAAAAAAGCAATACTTCCATTAGTAGGAAGAGAAATTGAAATAGTTGCTGATAAATATGTTGATATGGAATTTGGAACAGGAGCTTTAAAAATTACTCCAGCTCATGACCCTAACGACTTTGAAATAGGAAATAAATTCCATTTACCAATAATCAATATTTTCACACCTGATGCAAAAATAGTCGAAGGATATGGAAAATATTCTGGACTTGATAGAGTAGAAGCAAGAAAAGCTATTGCTGAAGATTTAAAAGAACAAGGTTACCTTGTAAAATTTGAACCATACTCTCACAATGTTGGTACTTGTTATAGATGCCACACTGTAATTGAACCAAGGGTATCAAAACAATGGTTTGTAAGAATGAAACCATTAGCTGAAAAAGCTCTTGAAGTAGTAAGAAACGGTGAAGTAAAAATAATGCCTAAGAGATGGGAAAAAGTTTACTATAACTGGCTAGAAAATATAAGAGACTGGTGTATCTCAAGACAAATTTGGTGGGGACATAGAATACCAGCTTGGTATGGACCAGATAAAAAAATGTTCGTAGCTCATAATGAAGAAGAAGCTCATCAACAAGCAAGAGAATTTTATGGAAAAGATGTTGAACTTGAACAAGAACAAGATGTACTTGATACTTGGTTCTCATCAGCACTTTGGCCTTTCTCAACTTTAGGTTGGCCACAAAAAACTAAAGAACTTGAAATGTTCTATCCAACATCAACTCTAGTAACTGGAGCAGATATATTATTCTTCTGGGTAGCTAGAATGATAATGTTTGGAGAATACACTCAAGGAGAAAAACCATTTAGCAATGTATATCTACACGGAATAGTAAGAGATGAAATTGGAAGAAAAATGTCAAAATCTTTAGGAAACTCTCCAAATCCATTAGATCTAATAGATAAATATGGAGCAGACGCAATAAGATTTACAATGCTTTATAATACCTCTCAAGGGCAAGACGTTCACTTCTCTGAAAAATTACTAGAAATGGGAAGAAACTTTGCTAACAAAATATGGAACGTGTCAAGATTTGTTATAATGAACCTTGATGGATTTGATGTTACAAAAGTAGACAAATCAAAATTAAAATATGAACTAGTAGATAAATGGATATTCTCAAGACTTAATGAAACTGCAAAAAATGTAGCTAGCGAATTAGATAAATTCCAATTAGATGAAGCTGCAAAATCAGTTTATGAGTTCTTAAGAGGAGATTTCTGTGACTGGTATGTAGAGTTAGCAAAAATTAGACTTTACAATTCAGAAGATGAAGATTCTAAAATGACAGCTCAATATGTTTTATGGACAATACTTGAAGCTGGAATGAGACTTTTACATCCATTTATGCCATTCTTAACTGAAGAAATTTGGCAAATAATCAAAACATCAGGAGAAACAGTAATGCTTGAAAAATATCCTGTATGTGATGAAAAAGAATTAGATTTAGAAGTTGAAAAATCTTTTGAATATATTCAAGAGATAGTATCATCTTTAAGAAATATAAGAGCAGAAGCTGGAATATCACCAGCAAAATTTGCAAAAGTAGTAATAAAAACTGCAAATGAAAAAGAACTTGAAACAATAAAAGACAACTACAAATTTATAACAAAACTTTGTAACCTAGAAGAGATTACTTATGGAAAAGATGTAGAAAAACCTTCACAAAGTGGATTTAGAGTTGCAAAAGATTCTGAAGTATATATGGTACTTACTGGACTTCTAGATATTGAAGCTGAAGTTAAAAAACTAGAAGCTCAATTAGAAAAAGTATCAAAAGAATTAGAAAAAATGAATGCAAAACTATCTAATGAGAAATTTACATCAAAAGCACCTGCACACATCTTAGAAAGAGATAGAAGAATTCAAAAAGAGTATCAAGACAAATACGACAAAATATTGGAAAACATAAAAGAGTTAAGAGGATAAAATTTAATTTTGGTATAGTTGATAATTTTCTAAATAAATAGGAATAAATGCAAAATAACTTGGGAGGATAAATGTTAGAAATTTTAATGAAGGTTGTAGGTGGATTGGGACTGTTCCTATATGGAATGGACAATATGTCTAGTGGTATGCAAAAGATAGCAGGTAAGAGATTAAAAAAAATCTTAACAGTTTTGACTACTAATAGATTTCTTGCTATAGGAGTAGGACTTTTTGTTACAATGCTTGTTCAATCATCTTCAGTAAGTACAGTTATGGCAATAGGATTTGTTAATGCTTCACTTTTAACATTAAAGCAAGCATTAGGGTTAATCCTTGGAGCTAATATAGGTACAACTGTAACAGGTTGGATTTTAGTTTTAAATGTTGGAAAATATGGTTTACCAATAGCAGGGGCTTCTGCTATATTCTATATGTTTTCAAAAAATGAAAAAATTAAAACTAAAGCTTTAACAATAATGGGACTTGGACTTATATTCTTTGGTTTAGAGCTTATGAGTAATGGTTTAAAACCAATAAGATCAATGCCTGAATTTGTAAGATTATTTAGTTTATTTACAGCTGATTCATATTTTGGAGCAATGAAAGCAGCACTAGTTGGGGCTTTGATCACTTCAGTCGTTCAATCTTCTTCAGCTACTTTGGGGATTACAATAACTTTAGCTACACAAGGTTTAATCGATTATCCAACAGCAGTAGCATTAGTTCTTGGAGAAAACGTAGGTACTACAATAACAGCTTTCTTAGCATCTTTAAGTGCTAACTCAAACGCAAAAAGAGCTGCCTATGCCCATTCAATAGTTAATATTGTTGGGGTATGTTGGGCTATCACAATATTTCCATTTTATTTAAAATTCTTGGATTTCTTAGTAAATCCAAGTGAGAATATAACTCTTGGAATAGCTACAGCTCATACAATGTTCAACGTAATAAACGTAATTTTATTTACTCCTTTTATAGGTCCGTTAGAAAAATTACTTTGTAAATTAGTAAAAGATGATGGAAAAGGAACTATAAAAGTTACTAAGCTAGATAAGTTAATGGTAAAAACTCCATCTGTTGTAATAGCTCAGTCAACTCAAGAGATTATTAATATGAATACAGAAATAAAAGGAATGTTAAATATTTTATCTGCATTCTTTGAAGATAGCAATAAAAATCATTTAACAACAGACAAATTAAATGAGTTACAAGCTATTGAAGAGAGAATGGATTTATATCAAAAAGAAATTACAGACATTAACTATATGATTTTAACCGCAGACATCACAGATGACATGAAAGATGATACTAGAAAAAATATAGAAATTTGTGATGAGTATGAAACTATCAGTGACTATGGAGTTAGAATTGGTAAGGTATTAAATAAATTTGAAGAGTCTGAAATAAAACTTACTGAAAATGAAAAAACTAGACTTAGAAAATTAAATAGAGATGTAGTTAATCTTTATGAATTAATCAACGTGGGTTATAAAAATAAAGATAAAACAATATTTGCTATAGCTAATGAAAAAGCTAACATTATTCTTAAAGAGTTTAGAAAAGGAAGAGAAACTCATTTAGAAAATGTTTCTAAAATAGGAATATCTGTTACTCAAAGTATAGGTTATATGGATATATTAAACTACTATAGAAGACTTAGAGACCATATAGTAAATATCATAGAATTATACTTAATAGAAAGTTAATACAATAAAAAAAGTTATCGAGATTTTTTCTCGATAACTTTTTTCTTAAAAATTATTTTTGAATAAATTGATTTGTATTTTCATTATAGATAAAACCATTCTTTTCAAAATGCTCTAAAATATCAACTTTGCTTATATCCATATCTTCACACAGATCATCAAGAGATGAATAAAAATCTCTTAGTTTCATATTTATCATACTGTAGGCTATATTTATGTCCATATTTAAAAAATTCATTTTTCTGTCTCCTTTTTTAAAATATAAATTATGTATATTTTAAAATATATAGTTTTATTTGTCAAATATATAAAAAATGATAAGATATAAACCTTAAATAAAATTGTATTATTGGTTATTTTATGCTAAAATATTATTTAAGGAATTAAAAATATACATTAGATGTTTAAGGAGGGTACTATTTTGTTAGCAAATTATGAAAATGAATACAAAAGCAAATTAGTTTCTGTAGAAGAAGCTGCCAAAGTTATCAAATCAGGAGATTTTGTTGATTATGGTTGGTGTGGAACTACTACTGATGCAGTAGATAGAGCTTTTGCTAAAAGACTTACAGAAGTAGAAGATGTTAATATTTTTGGAGGAGTTTTATTAAAACAACCTGAAATATTTAAAGTTGAAGGTGGAGAAAAACATTTTACTTGGAACTCTTGGCACGCAAGTGGAATTGAAAGAAAAAGAATAGGTGCTGGAAATGCTTTCTATTCTCCAATCAGATATTCTGAAGTACCAGGATTTTATAGAAAAGGATACCAAAAAATAGATGTAGCTATATTACAAGTTACTCCTATGGATAAATTTGGATACTTTAACTTCAGCGTAAGCCCTAGCCACTCAATGGCAGTTTGTGAAAATGCTAAAGTTGTAATAGTAGAAGTAAATAAAAATTTACCAGTTTGTTTAGGTGGATATGAAAATGGAATCCATATTTCTCAAGTAGATATGATAGTTGAAGGAGATAATCCAGAAACTTCTATTCTTCCAGGACCTGGAGCAGCTACAGATGTAGACAACGCAGTTGCAAACTTAATTGTTGAAGAATTAAATGACGGTTGCTGTATTCAATTGGGAATTGGTGGAATGCCAACAGCAGTAGGTTCTTTAATCGCTAAATCAGATTTAAAAGATTTAGGAGTTCACTCAGAAATGTACGTTGACTCTTTTGTTGAAATGGCACAAGCTGGAAAAATCACAGGAGCTCACAAAACAATAGATAGATTTAGACAAACATTTGCATTCGCTGCTGGTGGAAAAGATCTATATGATTACTTAAATAACAACCCAGAAATAATGGCAGCACCAGTTGATTATGTAAATGATGTAAGAGTTGTTTCTCAAATAGATAACTTTATATCAATAAACAATGCTGTTGACTTAGACTTATTTGGTCAAGTAAATGCTGAGTCAGCTGGAGTAAAACATATAAGTGGAGCTGGAGGACAATTAGACTTCGTACTTGGAGCTTACTTATCAAAAGGTGGAAAATCTTTCATCTGTTGTTCATCTTCATTTATGGGAAAAGATGGAAAATTACAATCAAGAATTCGTCCAACTTTAGCAGAAGGAACAATAGTTACAGATACAAGAGCTAACACTCACTTTGTAGTAACTGAATACGGAAAAGCTAACTTAAAAGGAAAAACTACTTGGCAAAGAGCAGAAGCTTTAATTAATATTGCTCACCCAGATTTCAGAGAAGAGCTTATAAGAGAAGCTGAAAAAATGAAAATCTGGAGAAAATCAAACAAAAAATAATAAGATTAAAGGAATGTGGAAACTGGTGAAAATCCAGTACAGGCTTACCCCTACTGTGTTTATAGATTTTTCTATATTAAGTCAGGTCGCATAATATTAACCATATTTTTGGGTGGGGAAATATGGGAATTATCATATTTAGAAAATTATTTTAGATATGAAATTTTTATAATGCACACAATTCTTATGGGTTGTGTGCTTTTATTTTGGAGATAGTTGAATGAAAATATCTGTTTTTATATTAATAATAATTTTTTTATCTGTTTTTTTTGTAAGAAGAAAAAAGAAAGAATTTTATAAAAAAGATGATGAAAAAACATTAGAATATTATAGCTATAATTCAAAAATAAATAGTTGGAATCCCCACTTAAAATTTTGGTATTCAATGGTGTTGATAGTTTTAGGAATAATTTTATCAAACATTTATATATCAATTTCAATTGTTTTTATCTGTGGTTTTATTACAATATTTCTGGGGAAAATCTCTTTAAAAAAATATATAGATTTTTTTAAAGTTCCGACAATTTTTTTATTAATTAGCGTAGCTGTAATAAATATAAATTTTTCCAAAAGTATAACTGACTTTTATTATTTCAATGTTGGAGATTTATATATTTATACAACTGATGAAAATATCAAGAAAAGTTGTATTTTATTTTGGAGAGCTTTAAGTGGAGTGAGTTCAATGTATATGTTGGCACTTTCAACACCTCTGAATGAGATTATCTATGTGATGAAAAAAGCAAGAACTCCAAAAATAATTATAGAACTTATGTATTTAGTGTATAGATTTATTTTTATTATGAGAGATAGTTATAAAAGTATGAGAAAATCTATTGAATCTAGACTTGGATTTATAGATTATAGAACATCTTTATTATCTTTTGGAAAAATCATATCAAATATTCTGATTGTATCTTTAAGAAAATCAAACTCTTTTTATGATGCTATGGAGTCGAGATGCTATAGAGGGGAGATAAGATTTTTTATAAAAGAAAAAAGAATAAATAAAAAAGTTATTATTGGAATGGGACTATCTATTATTTATTTGATAGTTTTATATATTTTTACTAAATAAAATTTTGATTGGAACGGTATCTATGGAAGAAAAAATTATAAAAATAGAGGGATTAAAATTTTCTTATGAAAAGGGAAAAGAGATATTAAAAGGGATAGATGTTGAGATAAAAAAAGGTGAAAAAATAGCGGTTTTAGGAAATAACGGCTCTGGAAAAACTACTTTTTTTATGAATTTAAATGGAGTTTATCTATTTGATGAGGGAAACATCTATCTAAAAGGCAGAAAAATAGAAAAAAATAAAAAAGATTTGAATTATTTGAGAGAAAATATTGGGATAGTTTTCCAAAATCCTGATAATCAAATAATAGGGTCTACTGTGTATGAAGAGTTATCCTTTGGACTTATAAATCTAGGACTTTCTAAAAAAGAAATAGAAGAGAGAATAGAAGAAATATCTCAAAAATTAAATTTAAAAAAATACTTGGACACTCCTCCTCATTATTTAAGTGGTGGAGAGAAAAAAAGAGTATGTATAGGAGATATTGTGGCTATGAATCCAGAAATAATAATCTTTGATGAGCCTACTGCTGAACTTGACCAATTAAATATAAAAATTTTAGAAGAAATTTTAAATGATCTATCTATGGAGAAAAAAACAATAATCTTATCAACTCATGATATAGATTTTGCTTTTAGATTTGCAGATAGGATTTTGGTATTTTCAGATGGAGAGATAATAGGAGATGGAACATCAGAGGAGATATTTAAAAATACAGAACTTTTAAAAAAGGCTAATCTAAAAAAACCAATTGTATTTGAAATCTATGAAGAACTTTTGAGAAAAAATATTATAAAGAATTGTGGAAATATCCCAAGGACTGTTGATCACTTGAAAAAAATTATATAAAAAACTAAAGTATTTTATTTTAAATCTAAAAAAGGAGAAAAAAATGAAAAAAATAAAAATGATGAAGTTATTACCAATATTTATGGTAATGATGTTTTCAACTGCTAATGCAATGCACATTATGGAAGGATATTTACCTGTAAAATTTAGTATAGGTTGGATAGTTGCTTCACTACCATTTGTATTATTAGGAATGAAATCAATAAAAACAAAACTTAATGAAAATCCAAGAAATATAACTTTAATAGCTATGGCAGGAGCTTTTATCTTTGTTATTTCATCACTTAAAATACCATCAGTAACAGGAAGTTGTTCTCATATGACAGGGACAGGGCTTGGAGCAATTTTATTTGGACCACTAGCTGTAAGTGTTTTAGGATTAATAGTTTTACTTTTCCAAGCTCTATTATTAGCACATGGAGGAATCACAAGTATAGGAGCTAATACTTTTTCAATGTGTATAGCTGGACCAATTGTTAGTTTTTTAATTTATAAACTTTGTATAAAAATGAAATTAAGCAGAAGAGTTGGAATATTTTTGGGAGCTATGCTTGGAGATATAGTTACTTATTGTGTAACAAGCTTACAACTTGCAATGGCTTTTCCATCTCAAGATGGTGGAGTAATGGTATCAGCTGTTAAATTTTTAGGAGTTTTTGCACCAACACAACTTCCACTAGCAATAATTGAGGGAATATTAACCGTTATTATTATGATTGGTTTAGAAAAATATGCAAGAAAAGAATTAAGAAATATAGGATTTTAGGAGGAAAAAATGAGTAAGGATAAAAAATTAGTTATTAGTTTATTAATAGTTGTAATGCTTATGGCAATAACACCGATATTTGTTTTAAAAGATGCAGAGTTTGGTGGTTCTGATGATGCTGGAAGTGTTATGATAGAAAGTATTCAAGAAGGATATGAACCTTGGTTTACTCCAGTTTTAGAAAATGCTATAGGGGGAGAATTACCAGGGGAAGTTGAAAGTTTATTTTTCTGCTTACAAACTGCCATTGGTGTAGGAGTACTTGCTTTTTGTATGGGACGTATGTATGAAAGAAAAAAACTAGGAAAAGAGGAAGAAGATTTATAAGAAATATTTTATTAATTTTAGACAACTGAAAAGTTTTCTTCTTGAAATAACCTTTTAATTGATGTATAATAGAACTTGTACTAAAAAATATGTAAAAGGTGTGTTATTTATGGAAGAAAAATTAGATGTATTTAATAGTGGAAATAAAAAGTTGCCAAGATGTGTAGCTGTTTATGATAAACTTTTTGAGATGATAAAAGAGGGGGAGTTTTCAAGAATAACTCAACTGCCATCTGAACCAGAGCTAGCAAAAATAATGGGAGTTAGTAGAATGACTCTTAGACAAGCTCTATCACTTTTGCAAGAAGATGGAATAGTAAAAAATATCAGAGGAAAAGGAAATTTTATAACAAGAACAGAAGTCTTTAGTGAAAAGGGTTTAGAAATTTTAGACCACCCTCTTTATACAAGTATTACTGAAAAAATAGATAGTGTTGAACTTGAATTTAAATTGGAGCCATCAACAGAATATACAAATAAAATATTAGAGAGAAAATCTCCTGTTGTAGTTTTTGTAGATAGATGGTACAAATCTCAAGATAAGATTGTAGCTTATACATTATCTATTATTCCAATAGAAACTATTGTAGAAAAATCAATTGACTTAAATGAAAAAGAAAATCTTATAAAATTTTTAGAAAAAGAAGTTTATGAAAAGTCTACTCATTCATCTATAAAACTTAATTTCTCATCTGCAGGGAACTTTTCTTCTATGAAAAATATATCGGATAGTAAGAAATTTTATCTTTTGGGAGAAACTTTATATTATAAAAATAAATATCCAGTTCTTCATAACAAACATTATATTCCAATAGAATATGGAAATATAATAATAGAGAGAAAAAGAAAATAAAAAATTAGGAAAGAAGATTTGAAAAAATCTTCTTTTTTGTTTGTAAACTTAGAATATAATTTAAAATCAGTACAAAAACTTCTGTAAAGACAATAAGAAATCAAAAAAACTATTGACATATAAAGGTTTCTTATGATATTATTAAAATATAGACAAGTTATTAGACAAGAATAAAAATAATAAACAAGTGGACGGAGGTTTTTTATGAAATACGCAGAAGAAGGATTACAATATCACATAGGTTTAAGAAATGGAGATGTAGGAAAATATGTAATATTACCTGGAGATCCAAAACGTTGTGCAAAAATAGCAAAATATTTTGATGATGCAAAATTAGTAGCAGATAACAGAGAATATGTAACATACACAGGATATTTAGACGGAGTAAAAGTAAGCGTTACTTCAACTGGAATTGGAGGACCTTCTGCGTCAATAGCTCTTGAAGAATTAGTAAACTGTGGAGCAGATACTTTCTTAAGAGTTGGAACTTGTGGAGGAATGCAAACTGAAATAATGGGTGGAGATTTAGTAATTGCAACTGGTGCCATAAGAATGGAAGGAACTAGTAAAGAGTATGCTCCAATAGAATATCCAGCAGTAGCAAATTTAGATATAACAAATGCTTTAGTACAAGCAGCTAAAACTTTAAAAGAAACTTATCATGTTGGAGTTGTTCAATGTAAAGATGCTTTTTATGGTCAACACGCTCCTTCAACAAAACCAGTAAGCTATGAATTAGAAAATAAATGGGAAGCTTGGATAAGAATGGGTTGTAAAGCTTCTGAAATGGAATCAGCAGCACTATTTATAGTTGGAGATTATTTAAAAGTTCGTGTAGGTTCATCATTCTTAGTAGTAGCAAACCAAGAAAGAGAAAAATTAGGTCTTGATAACCCAGTTGTTCACGACACAGATAAAGCTATAAGACTTACAATAGAAGCAATTCGTAATTTAATAAAAGCTGACCAAGCGGAAGCTAAATAATTTTGAGATTAGATTTAGGAGAAGATAAGATAGATGAAAACTGTTATAATAAGTATTTTAGGTATAGTTATTGTTTTAGCAGCAATGGTATTAATATCAAAAGATAGAAAAGCTATAAAAAAAGAGATAGTAATAAAAGCTTTAATAGGACAATTTATAATTGCATTTTTATTAGTAAAGTTTCCATTAGGAAAATTTGTAGTATCAAAAGTTTCTGACGTAGTAACACAAGTTTTAGACTATGGAAAAAATGGAATAGGATTTGTATTTGGTAGTCTTGGAATGGCTTCAGCTCCAACAGGATTTATATTTGCAACTCAAGTATTAGGAAATATTATATTCTTATCATCTTTGGTTGGTGGATTATATTATCTTGGAGTTTTAGGTTGTATAGTAAAAGTTATAGGAAAAGGAGTTGGAAAAGTTTTAGGAACTTCTCATGTTGAAAGTTTCGTTGCAGTAGCAAATATGTTCCTTGGACAAACTGAAAGTCCAATCCTTGTTAGTAAATATTTAAGACTTATGACTGATAGTGAAGTTATGGTTGTTTTAGTTTCAGGAATGGGAAGTATGTCAGCAACAATTATCGGAGGATATGTAGCTCTTGGTATTCCGATGGAACATCTTTTAATAGCTTGTACTCTTGTACCATTAGGAAGTATAGCTGTATCAAAAATAATTTATCCAGAAACAGAAGTAGCAAAAGAGATATCAGAAGTAAAAATGGATAATAAAGCTGGAAGTGAAAATCTTATAGAAGCAGTTACAGAGGGAGCTATGAATGGAATGAGCTCAGCTTTAGCAATAGGAGCATCTTTAATTGCTATAATAGGTCTTGTGGCTTTACTTAATGGAATTCTTTCTGGACTTGGATCTATGGTTGGATTTGATGGACTTACTCTTGAAAAAGTATTTGCTTATGTATTCTCTCCATTAGGATTTATAATGGGACTTTCAGGAGATGAAATTTTACTCGCAGGTCAACTTTTAGGAAGTAAATTAGTTTTAAATGAATTCGTTGCTTTCCAAGAACTTGGAAGTGTAATTCAAACATTAAACCCAAGAACAGCTTTACTTTTATCAATCTCTCTTGCAGGATTTGCTAATATCTCTAGTATGGGAATTTGTATAGCAGGTATATCAGCTCTTTGTCCTGAAAAGAAAAGTGTATTATCAAGACTTGTATTTAAAGCAATGATAGGTGGATTTGTAGTAAGTCTTTTAAGTGCTATTATTGTAGGAGTTATTACAGCTTTTTAATAAAAAATATAAAGGTGATAAAATGGAAAAATATAAAGATATTTTAGATAAAGCTTATGAAGCAATGGA
>Gold_p2__coassemble_312_pt1 | contig 32359 bp, 32 predicted proteins | sample Gold_p2__metabat2_low_PE_035 | metagenome-assembled genome bin Gold_p2
ACTTATCCTCTTTCATAAAAATCTAATCTCTTTTTCATTATATCACGGATTTCATTCCTTAGCAAAAATTACTTATAAAGGAATTATTTTCCATCTTATTTTTTAATTTTCGGAATTTTTTTCCTGTTTTAATATATTTTTTACTTTTCTTTTTTCCTTTTCCCTTATATATTAAGGGTATAAAAATTTTTTAATATTTGGCACAATAATTGCTTTATCTTCTATATAGATTTTATTTACTTTGTAGGGAGGTTTTTATATGCTAGAGATTAAATTGGATATATTCCAAACACTTGCATTCACAGTTTTATTAATTTGGTTAGGAGATTATTTAAGAAATAAATTTCCTATTTTGAAAAAGTACTGTATTCCATCAGCTGTTGTAGGGGGGCTTTTATTTGCAATTATAGCTTGTGGATTACACGTTAACGGAATTGTGGATTTTAAATTTGATAGTAAAACTACAAATACTTTATTCTATTGTTTATTCTTCGCTGCTAGTGGAGCTGCTGCTGGACTTAGCTTACTTAAAAAAGGTGGAAAATTAATAGTTATCTTCACTATCTTAGCTGCAGTTACTGCATTTTTACAAAACGTTTTAGCAGTTGGTCTTGGAAAAGTTTTAGGAGTTAAACCTTTAATCGCTCTTATGACTGGTTCTATCCCAATGACTGGTGGACACGGAAATGCTGCATCATTTGCCCCAATAGCTGAACAAATGGGAGCTACTGGAGCTGTTGAAGTTGCTATCGCTGCTGCTACATTTGGATTAATTTCTGGTTGTATCGTTGGTGGACCTTTAGGAAATGCTATCGTTCAAAAATATGGTTTAAAAGGAAATGCTACAGCTGAAGAGATAGCTGAAATGGAAAAAGCTAACCAAAAAGAATTTATAATGAATAAAGCTAGAAGTTTAAAAGGTGCTTGTCTAATGTTTATCGCTTGTGGATTTGGAGCTACACTTCTTGTTATCCTTAAAAAAGTTTTACCTGGTGTAAACTTACCTATCCACGTTTTATGTATGCTTGGTGGACTTTTAATAAGAATCATATATGATACTTGTATCGGTGAAGACGAGGCTTTATATGAATCTATAGATATTTTAGGAGAAATTTCTCTTGCAATGTTCGTTACAATGTCAATAATGACTATGAAATTATGGCAATTAGCTGACCTTGCAATTCCAATGTTTATACTTCTTATAGCTCAAGTAGTATTTATATCACTTTTCGCAGTATTAATCTCTTTCAGATTACTTGGAAAGAACTACGACGCAGCAGTTATGGCAGTAGGACATACAGGATTTGGTTTAGGAGCTGTACCAGTATCAATGGCAACAATGAAAACTGTTTGTGATAAATATGGATATTCAAAAATCGCTTTCTTCGTTGTACCAGTAATAGGTGGTCTTATCAGTAACTTTACAAATGCTGCTATCATCACTTTCTTCTTAAACTTCTGTAATAATTTATAATTAAGAGATTTTCTTACAATACCCTATATACTTGAAACCTCCCAGATAACTGGGAGGTTTCTCCATTTTTTGATTATTAATTTTTTATTAGAATATACTAAATCCTACTACAAATGAAACTTGATTTAAGTCATCATCTTCTACTTTTGTTCTAGAGTATAGAAGTTCTGCTTCCATATTTAGAAAATACATTCCTACTCCTGCTCCATAATATGTTGTAGCATCTTTTCCTCTATAATCGTCATCACTGTAAAGAGTTGTTCCTAATTTTCCAACTACATATGGTTGTATTGGAAGAAGAGGGAAAAAGTTAAATTTTGCAAGTCCGTAAACTGGTATAGTTTCAACTTCAACATCTTCTATACTTTTGTTATATGCTATTCCAACACCTAAGTCAGCCAAAGCAAAACTTTGTGTTACTTCAACACCGAATGTTGGAGCATAATTTTCAAAACTTCCACTTTCTTTGTTATAAGATGAAGAGTTTGTAATAGCTCCTAATCTAAAATGTGCATCAAAAGCTAGTGCATTAACAGAAGATATTAAAAGAAACGCACCTAAAAGTATCTTTTTCATTTTTTTCCTCCTTTATTCTTTTTTATAATCCTAATATTTGTTAGAATTTTATAAAAAAATTATAGCACAAAAAAATCTTTTTTACTAATTAATTTAATATGATTTTTACTCTTTATCTTCTCTCTACAAAAGAAAATCAAAATAAATTAAATTAAAAATCCCTCATCTATAGTAGGAATATTATTTATAACTTTTTTTAAAGAGGAAATAAAGTTTTTAATATAGTTACTTTGCTTCCTTTCTGCTGAATAGATAAGAATATCTTTTGTTATGATTTGTAGGTCAGTACACTCTCTCTGAGTAAGACGATTTCTTTTTAAGATATTTTCAGGAAGTATCGGAACCCACATAAATGCTTCATTAACATTTACCAAAAGATTAATGTGGCTACCTCTGTCATAGACACTTATACTCTGTGGAGAGGTTTGATATGAATCTATAGTTTTATTGTTTTTTTCAACAGGGATTTTTATATCCCCTTGAATAATCTCTATGTATTTTTTCAACATTTCAGCTTTTATTTTTTTCTTTGAAGCCAAGGGGTGATTTTCCGAAAAAGTCAAAAGCATTTTAAACTCCCATAGAGGTTCAAAAATAAGATTTTTACTTTTTAAAAGTGAAACAAAAAAGTTCTCGTGAATATTTTGACAACGAATAATACCTATTTCAGCATTTCCATTTGCTACCTCGTGAATAACATTTAATGAGTTAGTTTCATTAAAATTAACTGTCATCTCTTTTTTATTTTTCAAATCGTTTATAAAATTTGAAACAGCCATTGTAATATAAGTAGCTCTACAAGCAGCTATACTAAAACGTATTGTAGAGTCTGTATTTGCTGTGTATAAAGATTCCAATTGATTAATGTCCGAAATTATTTTTTTAGCATAAACTAAAAATTTCTCCCCCTCTTTTGTAAGAAAAACTCCCTTTTTACTTCTATAAAAAATAGAAATTCCTAAATCTTTTTCCAATTCTTTTATAGCAGCACTTAAATTTGGTTGTCCCATATAAAGATTTTTTGCAGCCTTGTTTATAGAGCCCATCTTATCCACTTCGACTACGTATTTTAAATATTGAATATTCATCTTGATTCCTCGCCCTTATATTTTTATTATATAATCTGATATATAGATTATAGATTATACAAATAATTTTTTCAATGCTAAAATATAAGAAGTTAAAATTTTGTAGAAATTTATACAAAGGGGTGATTTTAATGGGTGAATTAGTAGCAGTTTTAGGAGGAGGAAATGGTGCTCACGCAGCCGCAGCGGATTTTGCAAGAAGAGGCTTTGAAGTGCGTATGTTTGAAGACGAAAAATTTGCTGGAAAAATGCAAAAAGTTTTCGAAACTAAGCAAATAATACAACACGGTGTTTTAGGAGAGGGAGTAGGAAATCTTGCAATGGTTACTACTGATATTTCTGAAGCTGTAAAAGGTGTAAAATATATTGTTATAGCTGTTCCAGCATTTGGTCACAGTTATTATGCAGATCTTCTTGTTGACCATTTAGAAGATGGACAAATAATTTTAATTCTTGCAGGAACATTTGGTTCTCTTATTTTCTGGAATAAAATGAAAAAGAAAGGAATTAAAAAAGATGTGGCTTTTGCTGAGTCATATACTTTACCATATGATACAAGACTTATGGGTCCTGGAGAATCAATGGTAATGGGAGTACATTCTCCTTTAAAAACAGGAGTTATGCCTGCTAAAAAAACAGCAGAAGTTATAGAAGAATTAAAGAAATTCTATCCAGTATCAGCAAGTGAAAGTGTAATAGAAAGTGGATTATTTACTTTAAATCCAGTTGTTCACGTTCCTGGTTGTATAATGAATGCTGGAAGAATAGAACTTATGAAAGGAGAATTCTGGTTCTATAAAGAAGGAATTACTCCTTGTGTAGGAAAAGTAACAGAAGCTTTAGATGAAGAAAGAATGAACATTATAAAAAAATTAGGATATAAAGCTATATCTGTTGTAGATGCTCTTGGTTCTTCAGGAAGTGTAAAAACAAATATCTATGAAGCTATTACAAAAAATGAGCAATTTGGAAAAATTAAAGGTCCTGATGGTTTAACTAATAGATACTTTACAGAAGATATCCCATTTGGTTTAGTTGGTTGGTCTGTTATCGGTAAATTAGTTGGAGTAGAAACTCCTATAATGGATTCTTTCATCACTATAGGAAGTATTGCTATGGGACAAGATTGTCGTAAGACAGGAAGAACTGCAGAAGAGTTAGGAATTGCTGGAATGAGCATTGAACAATTAAAAAATTATTTATATGACGGGGAATAAAAAGGGAGGAAAATTATGGCATTTCACGAAATTAAACCTAATGAATTAAAGGAAAATACTTTTAATCTTTTTGCAAAAGATTGGTTTTTAATGACAGCAGAAAAAGAAGGAAAAGTAAATACAATGACAGTTGGTTGGGGAGGATTTGGAGTAATGTGGAAAAAGGACGTTGTTTTTGTAGCTGTTCGTCCTGAAAGATACACTCACGAATTTTTAGAAGCTTCAGATACATTTTCATTAACTGTTTTTGATCCATCTTTCAAAAAACAACTTGCATATTGTGGAGTAGTTTCAGGAAGAACTGAAGACAAAATAGCAAAATGCGGATTTACTGTACTTCATGATGGAGAAACACCTTACTTTGAAGAAGCAAGAATGAGCTTTACTTGTAGAAAATTATGTACTACTCCTCTTAGACCAGAAGATTTTATGGATTCTGAATTTGCTGGTAAATGGTACGGTGGAGAAAATAATGCAAATGGAGAAGGTGGGGGATACCATCTTATCTATATAGCTGAAATAGAAAAAATTCTTGTAAAAGACTAATTAAATTTTCTCAAATACAAAGATAACTAATATATTAAATTATTACACCCTCTAACTTAGATAACTAAACTAGAGGGTGTAATTTATTTTTAAAATAGATTGTATTGTGATTTCTTTATTTTTATATTCCTGTTAATTTTTTCAAATCATTACAGATAAATTGAGCTTTTGCACCAAATATTGCTTGAACTCCATTTTTTCCAACTTTCAATACTCCAGAAGCTCCTAATTTTTTTAACTCTTTGTCCTCTACCTTAGTTGTATCTTTTACCTCTACTCTAAGTCTTGTTATACAAGCATCCAAAGATACTAGGTTTTCTTTTCCTCCAAGTGCATTTAAAACTCCAACAACAAGTTCTTTCTCTCCAACTTTTTCTGTTGTTTCTTCTGCAGTGTCTTCCTCTCTTCCCGGAGTCATAAGATTAAATTTTCTGATTGCAAACCTAAATCCAAAATAATAGATAACTGCTAGACCAAGTCCAACTACTATTACCATATACCAGTGATTTTCAAATCCACTTGTACCAGGTAAAACTCCAAAGGCTAAATAGTCAATTAAACCTCCTGAGAATGTCATTCCTATTCTAACACCGAATAAATTCATCAACATAAATGATAAACCTGCAAAAACACAGTGTACTGCGTATAAAACTGGAGCTACAAAAAGGAAAGAAAATTCTAATGGTTCAGTAATTCCAGTTAAGAAAGATGTTAAAGCCGCTGAAAGTAAAATCCCCCCTGCTATTTTTTTCTTAGATGGTTTTGCTTCGTGGTACATTGCTAAAGCTGCTGCTGGTAACCCAAACATCATAAATGGATATTTTCCAGTTAAGAATTTTCCAGCTCCTTGATATGTAGCACTTGAAAAATTAGTTACTCCATCTTTTAACATTGCAAACCATATTGTTTGGTCACCTTTTACTATTTCCCCAGCATTATTTACATATTCACCAAATTGATACCAGAATGGAGAATAGAATATATGATGTAATCCTAATGGTATTAAAGCTCTTTCAGTTACTCCAAAAAGGAAAGTAGAGATATTTGTATTAGTTTCATTAGCTAAGAAACTTAATTTTTCTAGTCCCATTTGGAAAGGAATCCAGATAACTGGCATAGCAAGTCCAACTAAAAATGCTAAAACTGCTGTAACAATTGGAACTAATCTTTTTCCAGCGAAAAATCCTAAAAATGGAGGAAGTTCTGTTTTATAGAATTTTTTATAACAAACTGCTGCTATAATTCCCGCTATTAATCCTCCAAAAACTCCTGTTTGTAATGTTGGTATTCCCATTACCATAGCGTAAGCTGTATTATTTGCTGCAACTTCCGCTGCGGCATTAGAAACAATTCCCATTGTTGTATTCATAACAAGTATTGCTATTACAGCTGATAGTCCTGCAACTCCGTCTCCTCCTACTAAACCAATAGCTGCCCCTATTGCAAATAAAAGAGGTAAGTTTGCAAAAATAATATTTCCTGCTTGTTCCATTAAAGGTATCCCCAATTTGTTTCCAAAAGCTAGAAATAATCCTGCTGCTGGTAAAATTGCAACTGGAGTCATCAAAGCTTTTCCTACTTTTTGAATCTCTGCAAATGCTTTCATTTCCTCATTTATGTGAAAAATTTCACATATCCTCCTTTTTAATTTTTTGACAAAAAAATATTTTCTCGAGATATATAGGTATAAACAATACTTTTTTTGTCTTTTTTGTTTTATTATTTGTATGAAATAATATTATCATATCAGTCAGAAAAAGTCAAAGTTTTTTTCTAAAAAAATGAGCCTTTTTTAAGAAAAATTTTTTATTTGATTTTTATAAAATAATAGTGTATCATATTATTATACATTTAATTCTAGCATAAAATGGAGGTTCTATATGGATTCTCATGAAGAAATAAAGATAAAAAGATTTAAAATAATTGAGCCTTTTTTAAAAAAAGAAAAAAAATTAAAAGAGATTGAATTAGAGACTGGTATATCCTATGCTACCCTTAAAAGATGGATAAAATCTTACAAGGAAAATGGTATGTTTGGACTAGAAAAAAAAGAAAGAGAAGATAAAAACTCCTTTAAATCTATTGATGAAGAAGGTTTATCTCTTATAAAAAAATTTTGTTCAAAAGAGAAAGAATCAAATATATCAAAGCTCTATGAAAATTGTCAAAGTTTTTTAAAAGAAAAAAATTATAGCATAAGTTATCCTACTTTTTACAGGATTTTAAATAATATTGATGGGTTTTTCAAAAAATCTATGTCATATCATATAGAAAAAATAAAAAAATCCAATGAAATTTTTTCAGTGATAGAAGTTCCTCTATCTATTTTGGTTCAAGGAGATAAGGTAGTAGTTCCAACAATTCTTCTACTTTTCGATTTAGTAAACTTAAAAGTTATCCACTATACAATAAATATTGAGCCAACAAATATCTATTCTATACTTGGTTTCATCAGAGAAAGTATTCTAAAAAATTCTATTTTTCAAAATCGACCTACAAAACCAAAAGAGATACTTATTGATTCAGAAAATATAATAAATAAAAGTCTATTTAAAGAGATTTTTGACAATGTAAATATAAAAATCTCTAACTATACAAACTCTGATAAAAATCTTCAAAAGTTTATTTCTCTTTTAAATAATGACTTAAATAAAATATTTTTTGATAAGGATAAAATATTTGAAAAAGAGGAGCTTATAAATTTTTTAGATCAGTATCTTTATCTTGATAATCCAGAGCTTAATTTTAAGTTTGAACCAAGTCTTATAGAAAATAAAAATTTCTTAAGAGAGCTTGATATTTTCTTACAAACAACCACAAGAAAAGTTTCAGCCTCTAGTTTTAGACTTAAAAACAATATTTTTAAATCTAATATATTAGAAGACCTTGAGGGAATACAGATTCAATTAAAATTTAATCCTATCAACTATAATATAATCTATATCTTTACTAAAAATAAATTTTATGGTTTGATAGAATTATAAAAAATATAATACAAAAAAAATGTACCTAGAAAACTAGGTACATATTTTTTATTAATATATTGGATTGATCATATATTCTGTAATATCTCTAACTATTGCAGCTGTTTTTAAACTCTTATCATAAACTGGGTTATATTCAACTATATCAACAGATGTTATGAAGTAGTTTTTGAATAAATATTTGAATGTTTTGAAGATATCTTCTTCGTCAAATCCATTTTTAACTGGAGTACTTACACCAGGAGCAAATTTTGGATTTAATGAATCTACGTCAAAACTTATATGGATATCAGAAACTTTTAAGTAATCTCCGATTTCTTCAAGTACAGCTTCTATTCCTTGACGCATTACATCGTCATAAGGTATAACTTTTACTCCAAGTTTTTCAATAACGTCATATTCTCTAACGTCTATATCTCTAGCTCCAAGGATAACTACATTTTCAGGTTTTATTTTAGCTCCCTCAAAATAACAGTTAACCATATCTGTATCTCCCTCACCTTGTAAGAAAGCAAGTGGCATTCCGTGGATATTTCCACTGATTGTAGTTTCTTCTGTGTTCATATCAGCGTGAGCGTCAATCCATACAACTCCAAGATTTGGATTAGATTTTGCTACTCCAGAGATAGTTCCAAGAGCTATTGAGTGGTCTCCTCCAATTGTTATTGGTCTGTATCCATCTTCAACAGCTTCATCTACCATTTTAGCTATTTTTTCACAAGTGTTAAGGATAGTATTTTTATATTTCATCATAGGAACGTTGAAGTCTTCTCTTTGTTTATCAACGTCTATCATTTCTATTTCACCGAAAGTATCTGAGAAGTTTTCATATAATACATCGATACCGAACTCAATACCAGATCTGTCTGCTCCAAGATTTAGAGGAACACCAAAGATTCTGTTTCTCATTTTTTCAGTGTATAGATACATTGCGTCTTCATCTTCAATGATGTTAATATATTCAAGGTTAGGGTCTTCCATTCCTTGTAAGTGAGTTTTTTGTTCACGTAATTCTTCTACATAGTTTATAACTTCTTTACTGATTCTTTCTCCAGGAATGATGATAGGAATTCCAGGTGGATAAGCCATTATCATCTCAGCACAGATTTTTCCAAGACTGTCTTTGAAAGGTACTTTTGAAGTTTCACTGTAGAATGCTTCTCTTGGATTTAGTTCTTGTTCTGGGATAGCTGGTATTCTTGAAGTTTTTATTTTTTTAATTTCTTTTGTATTGAAATATCTGTCACTGATATCTTGTAAAGCTCTTATTAAAGTATCAACGCTTTCTTTTGTATCTCCGATTGTGATAAGTCCTAAAACGTTGTAGAAATCTGAAAGTTCAACTTGAATATTATATTCATCTGTTAACATTGTTTCTAAGTCAAATCCAGTTATTCCTAAAGCTTTTGCTGATACTGTAAGTTTTGTAGGGTCAAATGCAAATATTCCCTCTCTTCCAACTATTTCTTCACCGAATGAGTACATTCCAGCTATTTTATTTATCTCAGCTCTAGCATAGTTTGCTAGTTCGATTGTTCTTGAAAGTAATTCTCTTCCTTGAGTGGCGATTTGTCTTCTTGCACAATCAAGAGATGCCATTAAAGGATAAGATGGTGATGTTGTGTGAAGTAAACTTAAGATTTGTTGTACTCTTGTTGGGTCAACTCTGTCTGAGTTTACATGTAATAAAGACATTTGAGTCATAGCACCTAAGATTTTATGTGTACTTTGACAACAGATATCTGCTCCAGCATCAACAGCTGACATTGGTAAATCTTCATGGAAATGTAAATGTGGTCCGTGAGCTTCGTCAACTATTAATGGAATATCATGTCTATGAACTATAGCAGCTATTTTTTGAATATCAGTAGCCACTCCATAGTATGTAGGGTTTATAATTAGAACTGCTTTTGCGTCTGGGTGTAGTTCTAACATTTTTTCAACTGTACTTGGTCTAACTCCGTGAGCTATTCCTAAGTCGTTATCTATAACAGGATTCATATATACAGGTATTGCTCCAGCTAGAATAATACCAGCAGAAACTGATTTATGAACATTTCTAGGAATTAATATTTTTTCTCCAGCCTTTACAACTGAAAGAATCATGGCTTGAATCGCACCAGATGTACCGTTAACAGCAAAGAAACTTTTTTTAACTCCATATGCGTCTGCTGCTAATTCTTGAGCTTCTTTTATACAACTTTTTGGGTGGTGTAATCCGTCAACCATTTTAAAAATTGTAACGTCCATTTTTAAAGGATTTTCTCCAAAAAATTCAAGAAATTCTTTATCCATTCCTTTACCTTGTTTGTGACCAGGTACATGGAAAGGTGTTATATTTCTTTTTACATATACATCTTTTAGCACTGTAAATAATGGTGTCAAATTTTGATCTAATTTTGCCATTCTTTTCTTTCTTACCTCCATATTTTAATTTTTAGATTTTTGTGTTATAATTTTCTTACATTACTGTATTTTATGTTTTTTTTCAGAATTAGTCAACAGTTTTTTTATTTTTTTTATTTTTTGTTAAAAGGAGTATGATTTTGAAAAGTATTTTAGTTTTTCTGGCTAGTGGAGTTGAAATTTTAGAAGTTTCTCCATTTATAGATGTCTTTGGTTGGAATTCAGTTGTTGGAGATAAAGGAAATCCTATCAAATTAGAAACTGCTTCTTTTGGAAAAGATATCAGATGTACTTGGAGCCTTGGTCTAAAAACAGAGATCGATTTATCAGTAGATGAAATTGATATAGACAGATATGATGCTCTTGTTATCCCCGGTGGATTTGGCATGGCAGGATTTTTTAAAGATGGTAAAAATCCAAAAATCCAAGATATTATCCAAAAATTTTATAAAAAAAATAAAATTATAGTTGGGATTTGTACTGGAGCTATACTTTTAGGAGAGGCTTCTGTTTTACAAAATAAAAAAGCTACAACATATTTCCTTGATAATGAGAGATATTTTGGACAGATAAAAAAATTTGGAGCTATACCTATAAAAGAAACTATAGTCCGTGACGAAAATATTTTTACAACTGCAAATCCTGAGTCAGCCCTTAGAATGGCATTTATTTTACTAGAGATTTTAACAGATAAAAAAAATTGTGACCTAGTCAAAGAAAATATGGGATATAAAATTTAAAAAAAGAGAGAAAATTAACTCAAGATATGGTATACTATTGATAGCAAATTAAAACAAGAGAGGTGTTATTATGGATAAAGAAAAAGAATGTTGTTGTGGACATGACCACGAAAAAGAACACGAATGTTGTGGAGGACATGAACATCATCATCACCATGAAGATGGAGAATGTTGCTGTGGACATAACCACGAAGATAAAATAAAAGAGTTAAGAGAAAAATTAGCTTCTGAAAGAGCTAAAGGAAACACAAACACTATATCTGAAGGTAAAGTTGTTACTGTTGAATTTAAAGTATATGACAACGACACTAACGAATTATTAGAAGATACTAAAGAAGTTGGACCTTTCTTCTATATTCAAGGTATGGGAGCTTTCGTTCCAAAAATCGAAGAAGTTTTAACTGGTCAAAAAGCTGGATATAAAGATACAGTTTCTTTAACTGTTGAAGAAGGATACGGAGAACGTGACGAAGAATTAGTTGTTGAAATGGACAGAAAAGACTTCGTTGAATTTGAAGATATCTATGTTGGACTTGACTTTATAGCTGACTTAGAAGATGGTTCTGAACAATCTTTCGTTATCACAAAAGTTGAAGACGACGTTGTTACAGCTGATGGAAACCACCCATTTGCTGGAAGAAATGTTAGATTTGAATTAGAAGTTTTAGGTGTTAGAGAAGCTACTGACAAAGAATTAGAATTTGGAGAACCTCTATTTGAAGGTTTCTAATATAAATATTTAAGGAGTTAAAAAAATGAAAATTGCTTTAGGTTGCGACCACGGTGGATATGAATTAAAAGAAAAAGTAAAATCTCATTTAGAAAAAAAAGGATATGAAGTTCTTGATTTAGGTTGTCATTCAACAGAATCTGTTAACTATCCAGTTTATGGAAAAGCTGTTGGAGAAGCTGTTGCTAAAAAAGAAGCTGACTACGGAGTTGTTATCTGTGGAACAGGTATAGGAATTTCTATCGCTGCTAATAAAGTTAAAGGTGTAAGAGCTGCTCTTTGTATGAATACTACAATGGCTAGACTTACTAGAGAACATAACGACGCTAACGTTTTAGCTTTCGGTGCTAGAATGGTTGGAGATGTATTAGCTCTTGAAATGGTTGATACTTTCCTTACTACAGCTTTCGAAGGTGGAAGACACGTTGCTAGAGTAGAAATGTTAGAAGACTAACATCAAACTTAAGAAGGGAGAATTGATATGGCTACAATTTTTACAAAAATTATTAATAGAGAGATACCAGCTAGTATAGTTTATGAAAATGATAAAGTTCTAGCTTTTAAAGATATTAACCCTCAAGCTCCTATTCATATATTAGTAATCCCTAAAAAAGAGATACCTACTATCAATGATATAAAAGAAGAAGACAGAGAGTTAATCGGTGAAATGTATCTAGCTATTGCAAAAATTGCAAAAGATTTAGGAATAGCAGAAGAAGGTTACAGAGTAATCACTAACTGTAATGAATATGGTGGACAAGAAGTATTTCATATCCACTTCCATCTACTAGGTGGAAAAAAATTAGGTACATTAGTATAAAAATAATGTTAATATTTAAAAAAAACTATTGACAAATATTTTTTTTGATGTATAATTCATATTGAAATAAAGAATAGCAATCGCTTAGTTTTATTTATAATTTTTAGTATCAAATTATAATTAAGAAAAAAGCGGGGGACCCATTTATTCGGCTAAATACCGTAGCTAACCTCGTCATTTATAGACAGGGAGCTCTAATGTGTCCACAGGGTTTAGTGTGTAATGCCATTAGTGTTCTAATGGCATTTTTTTATTACTTTTTATTCTAAAAATGAGGTGATATTTAAAATTTTAATTCTCGAAATTAAAATTTAAAAATTTAGGGGGACAAAATGAAAAAAGAAACAACATCAAAAGTAATCAAAGAAACAAAATTTATTCACGCTTTAATACCATTAGTATTTTTAATAATTTCATTAGGATATACAATAAGGTGTACTGAGGCTTCTCCACATATTCCAATTATAATATCTGGAATGTTAGCTGCTTGTGTGGCTATGTTTGCATTAAACTATGAATGGTCTACTATATTAGAAGGAATTCTTGAAACAATTAAATCATCTATGGAAGCTGCCTTAATATTATTAATTATCGGAATGGTTGTAGGAAGTTGGATTATTTCTGGGGTTGTTCCTACTATGATTTTCTACGGTCTTAAAATAATGGATCCAAGTATATTTTTACCAGCTACTGTTTTATTATCTCTTATCGCTGCCATTGCAACTGGAAGTTCTTGGAGTACAGCTGCTACAATCGGTATCGCTTTAATGGGAGTTGGAGCTGGACTTGGAATACCTGCACCTATAACAGTTGGAGCTATTATATCTGGAGCATATATGGGGGACAAACTTTCTCCTCTATCAGATACAACTAACCTTGCACCAGCTATGGCAGGTTCTAATCTATTTGATCATATAAAATCAATGTTAGCTACTACTATACCAGCTTTTATTATCACTATGATAATATTTACTTTTATGGGAATGAAATATTCTGAAATAGAAGTTGACGCATCAGTACTTGATTCTATACTTTCAACTTTAACTTCTGAATTTACTATAACACCAATTTTATTTATAGTACCAATAATCACAATTGGACTTGTAGTAAAAAAAGTTCCAGCTATACCAGGACTTTTATTTGGAAGTATAATGGGTGGAGTTGTTGCAGTATTTGTTCAAAAAGTATCTCTTAGAGATTTTGTTACAGCTTTACAAGTTGGATATGTTTCTAATTCTGGAAACCAAATGGTAGATGATCTGCTTACTCGTGGTGGAATGAATAGTATGGTAAGTACAGTGGCTCTTATTATCTGTTCTCTATTCTTAGGTGGAGTAATGGAAAGAACTGGAATGTTAAATGCTATCGCTATGAAAATAATGAGCATTGCTAATTCAACAGGAAGTTTAATTCTTTCTACACTACTTACAGCTTTTGCTGTAAATATGTTAGCTGCTGAACAATATCTTTCAATAGTAATTACTGGAAGAATTTTCAAAGATGTATATAGAGAAAGAAATCTTGATCCAGTTACTCTTTCAAGAGCTTTAGAAGATTCTGGTACAATGACTTCTCCTCTTATCCCTTGGAATACTTGCGGAGCTTATATGATAGCAACACTTGGTATCGCTCCTTGGGTTTATGTTCCATACTGCTTTATGAATTTAATTAGTCCTGTTATATCTTGTATCTATGGATATACTGGATTTACTATTAAATATTTAGATAAAGATACTGTAAAAAAGCCTAATATAAAACATATATTTGCAACTCTTATTAGCTTTACAAAATAATAATATAAAAAAAGCTGTTGCTTCCTTTAAAGATATTTTTCTAAAAAGTGCAACAGCTTTATTCTTTTTTAAAAAGTATATATTTCTCCATCTTCTGGAATAAGAATATCTTGTTCTATTCCTCTCTTTATTAATCTTTCACGCATTATTTCTCTTGTTATATTAGCGTGAGCTACATTATCTAAATGAGATACAATAATCTTAGCATCAGGTATTAATCTATGAATTGTAGCCACGTCCTCATCATTCATAATTAAATGTCCAAATATGGTAAGCTCTGCATCCGCACCATTAATAACTACTATATCAGGATTAAATTTTTTTATTGCCTTTTCTACTCCATCATACATAATTGTATCTCCTACAAAATATATTGTTGGTTTGTTTGAAGATTCAAAAATAACTCCACTAGAATTTCCACAAGGAACTAATGACCCATGCACTCCATCAATTTTAAAAAGTTTTATATCATCAATAGTAGTTCCATCTTTTTTTAAAAGTTCTATTTTTTTAAAACCTAATTTTTTAACAAAACTAAAATCTTCTTCATTTTGAACAAATATTGGAATATTTCTATCTAAAACTTCATTATAATGATTTAAGTCAAAATGGTCTGGGTGAACATGAGTTAATATATAATAATCTACATTTTTTAAAATTTCTTCAACAGAAAAAGGAAGTTCACACATAGGCATAGGAATATCAGATTTCTCCAAATCAGCAGGAATAAATCCAGAATTTAAAGAGTTAAAACTACCCATTGTTCCCTTTGGGGCTAGCCACGGATCAATAAGGAAAATTTTACCATTGTATTTTATTTTTACTGTTGCATTACGTATTTGTTGTATTTTTATTTTTTCTAAATTCATATAAATCCTCCATTTAATTAAAAAAATTATTTTTTATTGACATATAATCAACAAACTTATTATAATAATTATTATAATTAATTATCAAATACAAATATAAACAATTAGTACGTTTATTTACAAATTTAAAAATATGTAAAGGATTTATAAAATGGATAAAAAAAGAAAAGATAGAAGAAGTGAATATACTTGTGCAGTGATCAAAGAAAGTTTTTTAAGCTTGTTAAAAGAAAAAAGTTATGATAAAATATCTATTTCTGAAATTTGTAAAAATGCAGAAGTTACCAGAGCAACTTTTTACTTACATTATTCTAATTTAGATGAATTATTTCTTGAAGTTTTAGATGAAGCTCTAGAAATATCTAAAAATTCTATGGAATTTGAGAAAGAAAATGCAACTGATATTTTTTTGGATACCCCTTATATTCCAATTTGTCAAAGAACAGCTACAAACCCTAAATACAATGTTTTATTTTTAGACCCTATTCTTTCTGAATACATTGCTAATAAATTATACCACCACGAAAAAAAAATTAGGTTAAAACAATTACAGGAAAATTTTAACCTAACAGAATTCGAAGCTGAAAAACTTTATACTTTTATATTTTTTGGAAATTTCGCTGTAAATAAATCACTAAGATGGGAAAAAAATAAAAATTGGAATAATATCCAAAATTTGATCAGAGATTTTATCACACTTGGACTTTCCAAAAAAAACTCTTAATTTTTTATCTATGAGATATTAAAATATATTTACTATTTTAATGTTTGTATATAAAATCTACTCCAAGACTTAAAAGCTCTTCTTTTGAAATCTCTTCTTTTATTTTAAATATTATATTACTTTTTATATTCTTTTTACTTTTTAAAATTTTTAAAGACTCTATAGAAGAAACCTCTATAAATCTAGGATCCATATTTTCTATTACATTAAGACTTGATGAATCTATTTTTGATTCTTTAAATAATAAAGGTGAGTCATCATCAAAATAATTTAAAAAATCACTAATAGAGTCCCAACCGTGGATACCTTTTATCTCATAGATAAGATTTTCAAGAGGAATATCAAAATTTGATATTAAATTTTTTACACTCTCAAAAAAGAAATCTGGATCATCAATATAGTCTACCCTTAGAGTATAAAATAATTTTTTCTCTGAAAAACCTTTTTCCAAAGCTAGTTTATAAGATTTTTCCTGTAATTTCAAAGTAAAAAATTCAAACAATCCATTTTCTGAAGCTAAAGAGTATACCTCTTCACTACTTGAAAAACCTGTGTTTGAAAAATTTTTAGCTATTTTATATCCATAAATCTCATTTGTTTTCAGATTTATAACTGGAATAAAATCAAATACTACTTTATTTAAAATCTCTTTAAAATTTAGTTTAGTCATTACAACCCCTTTAAGTTTATAAGTTTAAATTTTTTAATTCTTTTATGCTGTTTATAAGCAGATTTAAGTCTATAAATTTATACTCTTCTAGGTTTTCTTCAGAAATATTCTCCATAGAGATTTCTGGCAATTTTTTTCCTATATTAAGAGCTCCTTTTATTAAATTAAGAGATATACCATTTTCTGCTGTAAAATCTTTAGAAACTATAATAGATTTAAACGGATTATTAGAGTTTTCTAAGTTATAGATTATAGGATCACTTAATAATTTATGCCCTTTTAAAATACACTTGTAAACTTCTGCTAAAACTCTACAAATATCCTCATTCTCTAGCAACACAACTTCATCAGTTTCTTTAAAAAAATTAAAAACTTTTTTATTATTAGTAACTATTGTAAATGACATTTCAACCTCCTATTATTCTAATAAAATAATTTTATATACATTATAGTATACTATTTAAAATCAAATTAAAATTTATAAAAAATATTTTTAAATTTTTTCAAAAAAACTATTCCAAAAAATAATTATTTGTGGTATCATTTAGTAAATTTTTTAAAAAATATTGAGGAGAGGATATATATGGAGAATTTTAATTTGTTGGTACAGAATGTCAGTGGATTTGTTTGGAATAAGGTTTTAATACTACTTCTTATTGGTACTGGTATATTTTTTACTGTTGTTTTAAAATTTATACAAGTCAGGAAATTTGGTGAAGGTTATAAGAGAGCAGTAAAAGGTGTAAATTTAAATGGTGAAAGTGCTGGAGCAGACGGAATGAGTTCTTTCCAATCTTTAGCAACTGCTATTGCAGCTCAAGTTGGTACTGGTAACCTTGCTGGAGCAGCTACAGCTATCGCTTCAGGAGGTCCCGGAGCAATATTTTGGATGTGGATTAGTGCTTTCTTTGGAATGGCAACTGTTTACGCTGAGGCAGTTTTAGGACAACTTTACAAACAAAGAGTTGATGGAGAGATTGTTGGAGGACCTGCTTACTATATAAGTGAAGGACTTGGAAAAAACAGATTCAGTAAAGGGCTTGCTATTTTCTTTGCTCTTTCTTGTGTCTTAGCTCTATCATTTATGGGAAATGCTGTTCAAGCTAACTCAATCGCTTCAGCTTTTAGTAATGTACTTTCTATAAAACCTATCTATATAGGAATCCCTATTGCTATTGTATCTGGATTTATTTTCTGGGGAGGAACTCAAAGAATAGCTTCTTTCACAGAAAAAGTTGTTCCTGTAATGGCTGGATTATATGTTGGAGCTTCTATCCTTATAATTATATTTAATTTTTCACAAGTTATCCCAGCTTTTAAAATGATAATCACTGGTGCTTTTAATCCATCTGCAGTTCTTGGAGGAGCTACTGGTATTACAATAAAAGAGGCTGTTAGATTTGGAGTAGCAAGAGGATTATTCTCTAATGAGGCTGGTATGGGTTCTACTCCTCACGCTCACGCAGTTGCAAAAGTTGATAAACCTAGTCATCAAGGATCTGTTGCTATTATAACTGTTTTCATCGACACATTTGTAGTTTTAACTTGTACAGCTTTTGTTATAATTATGACTGGTGGAGTTGGAAGTGGACTTACTGGAATTACTCTAACACAACTAGCTTTTAATAGAGTTTTAGGAAGTTTCGGAGGAATATTTATAGCTGTTTGTTTATTCTTCTTTGCTCTTTCTACTATTATTGGTTGGTACTATTTCGGTATCGCTAATATAAAATATCTTTTTGGTGAAAAAGGTATGAATCCATATAGAATTATTGTAATATTATTTATAATTCTTGGTTCAATGGCAAAAGTTGATTTAGTATGGAATTTATCAGACCTATTCAACGGGCTTATGGCAATACCTAACTTAATTGCTATTATAGCTTTATACAAATTAGTTAAAAAAGTTGCTGACGCAAGTGACAGAGCTAAACATAAAAATCTGTAAAATTATTATAGACAAATCAAAAAAAATATGTTATCATAAACTTGGTTATACAACTGACGGAAGTGGAACTGACCACAGGGAGTATAACTCTTAGTAAGCCGACCGTCTGGGCAAAAAAGCCTAGAAGTTCGGCTTTTTTTATCCCTAAAATAAAAATATTCAGGAGGATTATTAAATGAAAACAGATATCCAAATAGCTCAAGAGGCAAAATTATTACCTATAAGTAAAATTGCTGAAAAATTAGGTCTTACAGAAGACGACTATGAAATGTATGGAAAATACAAAGCAAAAATTGACTTTAATCTTTTAAACAGATTATCTGATAAAAAAGATGGAAAATTAGTTCTTGTAACTGCTATCACTCCTACACCAGCTGGAGAAGGAAAATCAACTGTTACAGTAGGACTTACACAAGCTCTAAACAGAATGGGATATAATTCAATGGCAGCTCTTAGAGAACCATCACTTGGACCTGTATTCGGAATAAAAGGTGGAGCAACAGGTGGAGGATATTCTCAAGTAGTTCCAATGGAAGAAATCAACTTACACTTCACTGGAGATTTACATGCTATCGGTGTAGCTCATAACCTTATCTCTGCAGTAATAGACAACCATATTAAATTTGGAAATAAATTAAATATCGATATAACAAAAATAACTTGGAAAAGAGTTGTAGATATGAACGACAGATCTTTAAGAAATATAGTTATCGGTCTTGGAGGTTCTGCTTCTGGAATTCCTAGAGAAAACTCTTTCCAAATAACAGTTGCATCAGAAATTATGGCATCTTTATGTCTTGCTAATTCTTTAAAAGATTTAAAAGAAAAAATTGCTAGAATAATTTTTGCTTATGATGTAAATGGAAAACCACTTACAGTAGCTGATTTAAAAATTACTGGAGCTGTAACAGCATTATTAAAAGATGCTATAAAACCAAACTTAGTTCAAACTCTTGAAAATACTCCTGTACTTATCCACGGAGGACCATTTGCAAATATAGCTCACGGTTGCAACTCTTTAATCGCTACAAAAATGGCTTTAAAATTAAGTGACTACGCAATCACAGAAGCTGGATTTGCTGCTGACTTAGGAGCTGAAAAATTCTTAGATATTAAATGTAGACAAGGAAATCTTTCTCCTAACTGCGTTGTAATAGTTGCTACAGTTAGAGCTTTAAAACACCACGGTGGAGCAAAAGATTTAGGAGTAGAAAACTTAGAAGCATTATCTAAAGGTTTAGAAAATCTAGACAAACATATTGAAAATATGAAAAAATACAATCTTCCAGTTGTTGTTGCAATGAATAGATTCTTAACAGACACTGAAGCTGAATTTGATTTAATAAGAAATAGATGCCTTGAACAAGGTGTTCCAGTTGCTCTTTGTGATGTATGGGCAAAAGGTGGAGAAGGTGGAGAAGAACTTGCTAAATTAGTTCTTGAAGCTGTTGAAAACAACCACGAACAATACAAACCACTATATGATTTATCTCTTTCTCCAAAAGCTAAAATTGAAACAATAGTTAAAGAAATCTATGGTGGAGCCGGTGTTACATTCTCTGCAAAAGCTAAGAAAATGTTAACATTCATTGAAGAAAATGGATATAACGAACTTCCAATCTGTATGTCAAAAACTCAAAAATCTTTATCAGATAAAGCTAACTTATTAGGTAGACCAAGTGGATTTACTGTTGAAATCAACGAAATCAAAATGGCTGCTGGAGCTGGATTTATTATCGCTATGGCTGGAGATATTATCGATATGCCAGGACTTCCAAAAGTACCAGCTGCTGAAACAATAGATATTGATGAATTTGGAAAAATCTCTGGATTATTCTAATAACCTAAATTATAAAAGCTGTTGCATTTTTCTTTTGCAACAGCTTTATTTTTTTATATAAATCTTTTATTTTTCCATTTTTTACTTTTCCATCTAAACCACATTGCAATACCTCTGAACCATTCATCAGCTGCATTGGCTATCCAAATTCCTACAAGTCCCATTTCAAATTTTATTCCTAAAATATACGAGAATAAAACTGCTACTAAAAATACAAATCCTACTCCAACTGCCATTGGATATTTTATGTCCCCAGCTGCGTGAAGTGAGTTTATTATAACGATATTAAAAACTCTTCCAACTTCTAAAACAAACATAAATGGAAAAACTACCAGAGAAGCAGCAAGTATCGCCTCATCTTTTGTAAAAACTTCCATTATTGGTCTTTTAAATATTACCACAGTTCCTGTAACTACTATTGCCAGTAAAATAGAAATTTTTAAACTATTGATACATCTTCTATAAGCCTCATCATCTTCTCTAGCTCCTACAAGTTGTCCCACTTGAATAGCTGTGGCATGTCCTAAAGATATTGAAAATGTCATAACGAAATTAGCTATAAGCATTAGATAAGTACGAGATGTTATCATTGTAGGTCCCATTTTATTTACCATAGCCATTATCATCAACTGCCCCACATTCCAAGCAAAGTTTTCTCCAGCAGTAGGAATCCCTATCGAAAGAATATTTTTTACAATATGGAATGGGAAAGGTTTTAAAAATTTCTTTCTAAACTTAAAATGACAATACTTACTCATCACTAAAAATCCAACAATACAACCTATAAATCTTGATACTACTGTTGAAATTCCAACTCCTGTTGCCCCAAGAACTGGCATTCCAAACCAACCAAAGATAAACATTCCATTACCAAAAATATTTAAAATATTTACTCCCATATTTACATAAAGCATTGGTTTTGGATTTCCATGACTTTTCATTATTGCACCACAAGTAAGTGTTATAGCTTGGAATACACATAGTCCTCCAACAAGTTTAAAATATGTTTTTCCTATATCTACTAACTCCAATGGAAGATTTATTTTTTGTAATATAAGCTCCCAAAATCCAAAATATAAAGCTCCCATTAAAAGTCCAAGCAAAAGATTTACTATAAGAGATACTGTTATAACCTCTTGAACTTTCTTTTTATTTCTTGCACCTATAAACTGAGCACAAAGAATAGAAGTTGCAAGGTTTATAAATCCAAAAATTACATTTTGAATATTAAGAACTTGGCTTATTCCTCCTACTGCTCCAACAGCTTTATCACTATAATGATTTAACATTATTGTATCAATATTCCCTACAATTGTTATCAATAAAAGCTCTAAAAAAATAGGTATTGTCAATGAAACTAGTGATTTTACTTTTATTTTACTCATATTTTCCCCTCTTCTTTTTTATTTTTTACCGAAGTTAATTCTAACAAAAAAAACATATTTTTTCAAGAATTTTTTTACTGTTTAACAATAATTTTTTCTTCTGTTAAAAAATATATCTTTTAATTTATATTATTTACTTTTTAAATAATTATTAGAACTTTAAAAATTTAATATTAAATTTTTATTTAATTTAAAATTAAAAAATATCTTTCATTTTTTCTATAAAAATTCTTTGAAAAATTTGAAAACTAAAAAAGCTCAGGAACTAGTCCTGAGCCAAATTTATTTTATTATTCTCTTACAAGTTTTCCAGTTTTTATCATTGTAATTACGAATTGGTGTGCATCAACTATTGCATTAGTATGAGCAAATTTTGTTTCTCCTTCGTAAAGACCATTCATTAAAACTTTTTGTTGTTCTTCTTCATTTTTTTCTAAAGTTTCTAAATCTATTTCTCCATTTTTATATTCAGCCACTAAAGAATCGTACATTCTATCAAACTCTTCTTGATATACAAGTTCTGCTATATCAAATAAATCTAAATTTTCCATTATACTTGTTTCCTCCTATTTTTTTACTTATTTTAATTGCCCTAAAATGTCTCTATATTGAGTTTTCATCATTTTTAAAGTGGCTTTTTTAATAAGTTGATACCACTTTAATTGCATAGCTTCCATTCCTCTTAAGTTATCCATAAGCATTCTTTTTAAGAAATCAAACTCTTCATAGCTTACATTTAATTCTTTTAAATCTTTATTTTCACAAGAAGTTTTTATATAATCTAAAAATGATAGTACACCTTTCATTTGAGGGACATTTGAATATGTTTTTTCAAATTCTTTCTTTATATCAACCATAAATCTTGCTAAAAACTTTTTATGATTCTTTTCAAGTTTTATAGAGTATTTTCTTTTACCTTTCCCTATTTTTTGTAAAATTCCCATCATTCCCATCATAGAAGACATTGCATTTATTTCCATAGGATTAATTTTTTCTGGGTTAATTCTTTGACCTTTCATTTTTACCTCCACTAATTATATTTTCCCTATTATATTTTCTATTTCCTCTTTTGAGATACTTCCTTCTCTCAAAATACTTATTTTACTTTTACTCATATCAATTATTGTAGATGCTGTTCCTATTGGACATTTTCCCCCATCTATCACAATATCAACTCTCTCTTTGAAAATAGGAGATATTTCTACAAAAGAAGACGGTGTAGCTTCACCAGAAATATTAGCACTAGTTGTTGCAAGAATTCCACCAGCACTTTCAATTATATCCAGAGCTAGTTTATGATTTGGCATTCTCACTCCAACAGTTTCACCATTTGAAACCATTATTGCTGGAACATTCTCTCTTTTTTTTAGAATTATAGTTAGTCCACCGGGCCAAAATCTTTCAATCAATTTATTTATTTTTTCCCTATGTTCGTCACTTATTATTGCTATCTCGTCTACCTTATCAAGACTATTAACGAGAGCTATAAGTGGTGAGGAAAAACTTCTTGTTTTCGCCTCATATATTTTTTTTAAAGTGTCCTCTTTTAATACTCCACCAACTCCATAAACTGTATCAGTTGGGTATATTATAAGTTCACCTTTCTTTAATCTTGTACCTATTTTCTCCAATGACATTTCCATTATTGTATCCCTCTTGTGAAAAAATCAAGTTTTTTATTTAAACTTTCGCAATATATTTTAGCATAAAAAAGAAAAAAAAGCTAGTATAATCACTAGCTTTTTTTGTTTTTTCTACTCACGAAGAATATTATTTGTCTTCAAAAGTATCGATACTTTCAAATAACTCAGAAACTGATTCGTGTTTAACTATTCTTTCGATTGCTTTCGCAAATAATACATCTACTGATAAAACTTTTATTTTGTCTATTTTCTTTTCATCAGCAAGTCTTATACTGTCAGTTACTATTACTTCTTTAACTGGACATTTTTCTAATCTTTCTACTGCTGGTCCTGAAAGGATAGCGTGGCTACAACAGATGTAAGCTTCTTTAGCTCCTCTTTTGATTATAGCTTCTACACCGTTTGTTATAGTTCCAGCTGTATCTATCATATCGTCTATGAAGATAGCGATTTTTCCTTCAACATCTCCGATTAAGTTCATAACTTCTGATAAGTTTGGTTTTGGTCTTCTTTTGTCGATGATAGCGATTTTACAATCTAACCATTCAGCTAATTTTCTAGCTCTTTTTACTCCACCGATGTCTGGAGAAACAACTACAACGTCATCTCCTCTGAATCCTTTATCTAAGAAATATTTTGCAAGTAATGGTAAAGCTTGTAAGTGATCTACTGGTATATCGTAGAACCCTTGAATTTGATCAGCATGTAAATCCATTCCTACTAATCTGTCTGCTCCTGCTGTTGTAAGTAAGTTTGCAACTAATTTTGCTGTGATTGGTTCTCTTGGGCTAGATTTTCTTTCTTGTCTAGCATAACCATAGTATGGCATTAAAACATTAATTGTTTTGGCAGATGCTCTTTTTAACGCATCAATGAAAATTAAAAGTTCCATTAAATTTTCATTTACTGGACCAGAAGTTGGTTGAATTACAAATATATCTCTTCCTCTAACAGTTTCATCTACTCTTACATAGATTTCACCATCTTTGAATCTAACAATTTGTACATCTCCTAGTTTGCAATTTAATCTTTTAGCAATTTTCTCTGCTAATTCTACATTTGATGTTCCTGAAAAAATTTTTACTTCTTTCATATCAATTTGCATTTGTCTATTTCCTCCATTTAAGTTTTATTAATTGCTTATTTCTTTCAACAGCTAAAGAGTCCTCTGGAACATCTTTAGTGATTACTGAACCAGCTCCTGTAAGAGCGTTGTCCCCTATATTTACTGGAGCAACTAACATTGTGCTACTTCCAATAAATACTTTTTCTCCAATATGAGTATCGAATTTATTTACTCCGTCATAGTTACAAGTTATTGTTCCTGCTCCTATGTTTGTATCTTTACCAACAGTGGCATTTCCTAGATAAGTTAAGTGTCCTGCTTTTACTCCAGGCTCTAATGTAGATTTTTTAACTTCTACGAAGTTTCCAATATGAACTTTTTCTTTAAGATGTGCTTTTGGTCTTAGATGTGCAAAAGGTCCCATTGTTACCTTATCTTCTAAGATACTTTCTTCTATTACAGAAGATTCAACTCTTATATTATTTTTTAATGTACTGTCAATTATTCTAGTATTTCCGATAATTTCACAATTTTCTCCAATAACTGTATTTCCTTGTAGCATAACTCCCGGATAAATAACTGTGTCTTTACCTATTTTTACAGTTTCTTCTATATAAGTAGTTGCTGGGTCGATTAAGATTACTCCCTCTTCCATCAACTCTTTATTTTTTCTTTCTCTCAATACTCTTGAAGCTTGTGCTAATTCAACTTTAGAGTTAACTCCTAAAATTTCTTCGCTATCTTCTAGTACAAAGCTTGAAACTTTTTTTCCATCTTTTACTTGAATACCTATTATATCAGTAAGATAATATTCACCTTTTTCATTGTTATTATCTATTCTGTCTAAAGCTTTAAATAACTCTTTAGAATTACAACAGTATACTCCAGCATTTACTTCTTTTATTTTTTTGATTTCTTCGTTTGCTTCTTTTTCTTCAACTATTCCTACAACATTTCCATTTTCTTTAACTATTCTTCCATAACCAAATGGATTTTCATAGATCGCTGTAAGAACTGTTGTTGTACAACCATTTTCTTTGTGGTAGTTGTACATTTTTTCTAAAGTTTCACTTCTTAAAAGAGGAGTATCTCCACAAAGGATCATTACATCTCCTTCGTAATCTTTTAAAAGTTCTTTAGCTTGCATTATTGCATGACCTGTTCCAAGTTGTTCCTCTTGAACTACATAAGAAACATCTTTTATTTTTGCAAGAATTTCTTCTTTTTTATGTCCTAATATTAATATATTTTCTTCTGTGTCTATCTTTTTTAATTCATTAAGTATTTTTTGCACCATAGGTACTCCATTTACTAAATGAATTACTTTAGGTAAATCAGATTTCATTCTAGTTCCTTTTCCAGCAGCTAGAATTAACGCTTTTAATTGCATACTATCTCTCTCCTTACAAACTAGTTTATTAAATTATACCACATAAACGAAATTATGCAATAAAAAATCACTAAAATTTTCTTATTTAGTTAATTTCTCATAAGCCTCATTTATTTCTTTAAATTTCTTTTCGTGATAATCTCTTTCCTCTTGAGAAGCATTTGCATATTTATCAGGGTGATGAAGCTTTGCTTTTGCTCTGAAAGCTCTTTTTATTTCATCTTGACTTGCACCTTGTTCTACTTCCAAAACTCTATAATATTTTGACTTATCTTCAAAATAATTATTGTAACTATTATATGAATTTCCACTGTTGCTATAATTTCCATTATAATAATATCCACCACTTTGTTGCTCACTAGCTCTTCTGAAAAATTCTTCAAAGTCTTGTGCATTTCCAGTAGTTCTGTAATAATAAGTTCTTGTTCTACCATTACTAGTATTAGTTTTATTTCTTCCTGTTATCATATTCCAAAGCATAAATATTAATATGATTGGAAAAAATGCAACTATTATATATCCAAATAATACAAATAACACACCTAATACAAGCAACACAGGAATAAATCCTATGGCTCTTTGTGGTCCCAATATCCCAGCAATTATAAAAAATAAAATCACTGTTATTATCAAAGCTATTTCCATTTTTTCTCCTTAAAAATCTCTCTATAATTTTAGATCGGTATTTTTAACTCATTTTTTTAGAGAGCTCAGAAATTTTTTCTAAAATCTTTTTATCTCTCGGGTCTATCTCGTAGGCTGTCTTATACTCTTTTAAAGCTCTATCAAGACTACCTATCTCCTCATATTTTTTACCAAAATCTATATGAATATCATAAATATCATCTTCTGAAAATATTGCCAAGTCATAGCATTTTATCGCCTCAACTATATTTCCTATTCTTGAATACACATTTCCTAAAAGAAAATATACAAAAGGCATATTTTTTAAAAATTTCGGCCCTTAACATAAAGATTCTCCTTTCTCTAGTAAATGACCATTAGAAATTATATCATTTACTAAATCAATATTCAATATTAAATTTTGAAAATTCTTTCATTTCTATGATTTCCTTCTCTATATTTTCCACTTTGCTCCAAGGTGTTCCCATTTTTATATATTTCTCACCAATAAAAATCTGTTCTTCATCACCTTGCATGAAAAGTTCTACCTCTCCGCTATCTAAATTTCTAACTAAACCTTTTACACCTAATTTTTCTAACCTAAATCCAACATAAAATCTATATCCTACACCTTGAACTTTTCCACTTATAATATAATGAAAAGTCGTCATATCACCACCTCTTATCTAAAATTTATCATAGCTCCCTCAAGACCATCACACTCTGAAACAACTATCTCATCTTTTCCTAAAATATCCATTGCTTCAAGAATTATCAAAGTCCCAGCTATAATATTTTCTCCCCTTTCAGGTTGAAGACCTATCATCTCCATTCTTTCTTTTAATCTTAGACTCAAAAACTTATCTAAATTTCTTTTTAAATTTTTTTTAGTTAAAGTATAAAGATGAACTTTTTCAGAATCATAAACTTTCATCTCTTCATAAACGCTTACATTTGTTGTAACTGTACCTGCTACTCCCACAAAAATAAAATCTTGTCCTTTAAATTTTTCTATCTCACCAATTCTTTCTCTTACGGAAGTTATACAACTTTTAATATCATCATAGTTATCATTTTGGAAATATTTTTTAGTTTCTCTTACAGCTCCCACCTTAAAACTTTTTACATAATCTATCTTCTCTCTATCTCCAAAAATAAACTCTGTACTTCCTCCACCAATATCCATAAGAAGAATTTTTTTAGAAAACTCTGTGCTTGAACCAGCAAAAGTTATTTTCCCCTCTTGATCACCTGATATAACTCTTACTTCTACATCTGATTCTTTTTTTATTCTCTCTACTATTTCATCTTTATTGCTAGATTCTCTCACAGCTGAGGTAGCAAAACCAATAATTTTTTTACATTCATATTTATCACAAATATTTTTAAAATATTTTATAATCTCTATAAGTTTTTCAATTCCATCATTAGAGATACTTGTATCACTTTGTATAAAATTTCCAAGTTTTGTTATTCTTGTTTCTTTGTAGATTTTTTTTAAAATCTCTATTTTATTTTCACTTTCTCCAACTTCCGCTAAGAAAAGTCTGCAAGAATTTGTCCCTATATCAATAATTCCTTTTATATATTTTATCATTTTCACTCCTAAAAATTTTCAACTATTTTATATTTTTTCACATCTAATTGACAATTGGGTAATCTACCCTTATAATTTAATTATAACAAAAAATTAGTTAAATATTCAATTTTTTTAATATTTTTTAGGAGGAACAAATGAAAAATTTTAAAACTTTTTTACTGATGGGAGTCATGACTTTTATTATGTTAACTTTGGGAAATGCCATAGGAGGTCGTCAAGGAGTTTATATGGCTCTTGTCTTTGCAGGAATTACTAATTTTATCTCTTATTGGTACAGCGATAAAATAGTTCTTGCTATGTATGGAGCAAAACCAGTGTCTTCAAATTCTGATGTTTATAAACTTGTAGAGGGACTTGTAAAAAAAGCAAATCTTCCAATGCCAAAAGTATATATTATAAATAGTTCTCAACCAAATGCTTTCGCCACTGGAAGAAATCCTCATCACGCAGCTGTGGCTGTTACTTCTGGGATTTTAAATATTTTAGATGATAATGAACTTTCTGGAGTTATTGGACACGAATTAGGACACGTTAATAATAGAGATATTTTAATTGGAACTGTGGCTGCTACTTTTGCTGGAGCTATATCTTTCTTGGCAAATATGGCAAAATGGTCTGCAATTTTTGGTGGTGGTAGAAGTGACAGAGATGATGACAACGGTGGAGGAATTGGACTTATTTTCGTAGCTATTCTAGCTCCTATTGCTGCAATGTTAGTTCAAATGGCTATCTCTCGTACTAGAGAATATAAAGCTGATGAATATGGTGGAAAACTTTGTGGAAATCCAATCTATCTTGCAAATGCTCTTGAAAAATTAGAGTTAGGAGTTAGAAGAAATCCTATGAATGCTAATCCAGCCACTGAAAATATGTTTATAGTAAGTCCTCTTTCATCTAGAGATAAAATGGCTAATCTTTTTAGCACTCACCCATCTACAAAAGATAGAATAGAGAGACTTTATGAATTAGCTAAAAGATAAAAAATATTGAGAGCATTGTATGTATAGTGCTCTCTTTTTTATTTGTTTAATCTTTTTTTAAATCATTTTAAATTAAATATTTTATAAAAATTAAAATTTATTGATAATTAAAAAAAAATATGATATTCTTCTTAGGTGACTATGAGTTTTAGAAAAAAGAATAGCGCCAGAACTTAAAATTTTAAGTTGACGAGGACTGAAGGCAATCGAAAATTCGGCGGGTACTTCAGAGGGGGTTGCACCCTAAGAAACTTTACAAAACCAGAAAGCAATTTGTGGGACAAAAGAGTTTAAGCAACAATTCTCATAGTAAAAAAAATAAAATCTTAGGAGGTTTATTATGTGCGGAATTGTTGGCTACATAGGTCGTGGAAACACGAAAAAAATTATTTTACAAGGTTTAAAAACTTTGGAGTACAGAGGTTATGATTCTTCTGGAATTGCTCTTATCTCAAAAGGGAATATCGTTGTTGAGAAAAAAGCAGGAAGAATTGAGAAACTTGAAGAAAGTATAGCAGGAAAAGATTATCCCTCTGATATAGGAATTGGACATACAAGATGGGCAACTCACGGAGTTCCCTCTGACAAAAACTCTCATCCTCATTACAGTATGGATAAATCTGTTGCTGTTGTTCATAATGGTATAATAGAAAATTATCAAAATTTAAGAAAAGAACTTGTGGGAAAAGGATTTATTTTTTCCTCTGATACAGATACAGAAGTTATATCTCAACTTATTCAAGATATGTATAATGGAGATATTTTAGATACAGTTGAAAAAGTTATAAAAAGACTTGAAGGAAGTTACGCAATAGGAGTCATACATAAAGACCACCCCAATGAATTAATTTGTGCTAGAGAACATAGCCCTTTGGTTATTGGGATTGGAAATGGGGAAAATTTTATAGCTTCTGATGTGTCAGCTCTTTTAAAATATACAAAAGATGTTTATTATCTTGAAGATGGAGATATTGCAACTTTAAAAATTGGAAGTGTTGAGATTTTTGATAGAGATAAAAAAACTGTTTCAAGAGAGAAAAAACATATTGAATGGAGTTTGGAACAAGCTACAAAATGTGGCTATCCCCATTTTATGCTAAAGGAGATATTTGAACAACCTCAAGTTATAAAAGAAACTTTTGAAAAAAGAGTTCACAATAAAAAAATAGATTTTTCAGATATTTTAACTTATGAGGAAATTAAAAATATAAATAAAATCTACATAGTTGCCTGTGGTACAGCTTATCATGCAGGACTTCAAGGACAATTTGCATTTCAAAAAATAGCAAAACTTGAAGTTTTTACAGATGTAGCCTCTGAATTTCGTTATAGCAACCCATTTATTGATGAAAAAACAATGGTTATATTTGTAAGTCAATCTGGAGAAACTTCCGATACTCTTGCTGCTTTAAAAGAAGCAAAAACTAAAAAAGCTCTTACTGTAGCAATTACAAATGTAGTGGGTTCTACAATTTCTAGAGAGGCTCACAAAGTTATCTATACAATGGCTGGACCTGAAATTGCTGTTGCATCTACAAAAGCTTACACAACTCAAATAACAATTTTTTATCTTTTTTCTCTTTATATAGGTAAACTAAAAGGAGTTATTTCAGATGAAAAATATCAAGAATATCTTTCAGATATAGAAAATATTCCTGAGAAAGTTCAAAAAGTTATAAATAACCATGAAAAAATAAAATTTATTGCCGAGTATCTGAAAGATAAAACAAATGGATTTTTTATCGGAAGAGGGCTTGATTATAAAATTGCTCTTGAAGCTTCTCTTAAAATGAAAGAGGTTTCATATATTCACACTGAAGCTTTTGCGTCTGGAGAACTTAAACACGGAACAATAGCTCTTATTGAAAGCGGAACTCCTGTTATTGTTATAGCCACTCAAAAAAATCTTTTAGATAAATCTGTATCTAATATAAAAGAGGTTAAAGCAAGAGGAGCGTACATTATCACAGTTGGATTTGAAAACGATGAAAGCTTAAAAGAGGTTTCAGATAGTTTTATCTCTCTTCCTCTATGTGATGATTTATTCTCTGGATTTTTATCAATAATTCCTCTTCAACTTTTGGCTTATTATACTTCTTCGTTAAAAGGAATTGATGTAGATAAACCAAGAAATCTTGCAAAATCAGTAACAGTAGAATAATAAACAAGAAAGATAAAATTTTAATTACACCGCAAATTATTAATAAGCGGTGTAATTTTTTAAACTCCCATATATTATTTTAAAATCTTCATTTTTAAATATCTCTTGTAACTCTTTTGCTATTTTTTCTTTTTCTGATTTTTTCTCTCCGTCTACTCCATTAAGAAAAATATATTTTTTAGCAGTTTTATTTTCTCCAAAAAATTTTCCGTTTTTTATATATTCTTTTAGAAAATTAAAACTTACTTTTTTATTTATATAGGCAGGATATTTTTCTTTAAAAAGTTCAAATCTATGGATATTTTCTTCTATCAAATCTAAATCTATAATATCAAGATTTATAACTCCTATTATCACATTAGAAAAATTAGGTATACAAGGCTCTATATCATTCCACTCTTTTAAAAATTTTTCTTTTGACCCATCTCCCTCAATTAAAATATAATCAAAATCATCTTTTAATCTTTCAATCTCGTGATACCCAATTCCAATTAATTTTTTATCTTTTATCTCTTTTCCAACCGCAAAAATATTTTTATTTTCTCCAGTTATTTCTTCATTACCAATATACATCTTTTCAAATTGATTTTTATCTGGAGTATAAATTTTAGTTGTAGTAGTGACCATTACTTTTCCAAGTTTAGATAGTTCTCTACTTAATAAAAACATCAGAGTTGTTTTACCACCTGCTCCTGTTATAGTTATTATATTTTTTTTCTCTATATTAAATTTTTCAAACATAATTTTCTCCTAAGTTTTTTTATATTATAACCTAAATTTTAAACATTTTTACAGTTTTTTTCATCAAAAGAAATAAAAACTTTAAGGAGATATATGAAAAAAATTTATTTTTTACTTGCTGAAGGGTTTGAACTTATAGAAACCACAACACCAATAGATATTTTAAAAAGGGCTGGGATAAAAGTTGTAACTTTATCTCTTGGAAAAACTTTAGAAGTAAACTCTGCCCAAGATATAAAGATTATAGCTGATGATTTTTTAAGAGATTATAAAGATGCTAGCGGAATTTTCTTAGCTGGTGGATATTCTCACTACGAAAATCTTCCAAAATCTGATGAGGCTTT
>Gold_p2__coassemble_401_pt1 | contig 27315 bp, 22 predicted proteins | sample Gold_p2__metabat2_low_PE_035 | metagenome-assembled genome bin Gold_p2
GTGATAAAATGGAAAAATATAAAGATATTTTAGATAAAGCTTATGAAGCAATGGATAACGCTTACGCTCCATATTCAAACTTTCACGTTGGAGCTTGCGTCAAAACAAAAGATGGAAAATATTTCATAGGTGCTAATATAGAAAATGCTTCTTATGGACTTACAAATTGTGCTGAAAGGAATGCTATTTTCCAAACATATTCACAAGGTTATCGTCAAGATGATATAGAAGCTCTTGCAATAGTAGGACAAGGAAATACTTTAATAACACCTTGTGGAGCTTGTAGACAAGTTTTAGTAGAACTTTTAAAAAGAGATACTCCAATTGTTCTTGGAACTGGAGAAAAAGTATTAGTAACAAATATTGAAGAATTAATGCCAATGGCTTTTACAAACGAAGCGTTATAGGAGGAAAAAATATGCCAACACCACATAATCAAGCAAAAGTAGGAGATATTGCAAAAAATGTTTTAATGCCTGGAGATCCATTAAGAGCAAAATTTATAGCAGAAACATTCTTAACTAATGTAAGACTTGTTAACTCTGTAAGAAATATGCTTGCTTTTACAGGAGAGTATAAAGGAAAAGAAATAACAGTTATGGCATCAGGAATGGGAATGCCATCAATAGGAATTTATTCATATGAATTATATTCACAATATGGAGTTGAAAATATAGTTCGTGTTGGTTCAGCAGGAGCTTATGCAGCTGATTTAGATATTTATGATGTTGTTTTAGCTGATAGTGCTTGGAGTCAATCAACATTTGCAAAAACTCAAAATGGATATTCAGAAGATAAAACTTATCCAAGTGAAGAATTAAATAATAAAATAATTGAAACAGCTAAAAGATTAGAGATGCCACTTCATGTTAGAACTATTCATTCAAGTGATGTTTTCTATACAGAAGAAAGTGTTTATGAAGAAATAAGAGATAAACATAATTGTGCTTGTGTAGAGATGGAAAGTTTTGCACTTTTCCACAATGCAAAAGTTTTAGGAAAAAATGCAGCTTGTCTTCTTACAATCTCTGATTCATTTACATCTAGTAAACAAACTACACCAGAAGAAAGACAGACAGCTTTTGTTAATATGATGAAAATTGCCCTTGAAACTTTCTGTTAATTTTGAAAGAGAAGGAGAATTAAAATGAAAAAATATAAAAGAATATTTACAATAGTAGTAGATTCTTTAGGAATTGGAGCTATGGAAGATTCTTATAAATTTGGAGATATTGCTGTTGATACTTTAGGACATATATCAGAGTCAGTTGAGAATTTTAATATACCAAATCTTCAAAAACTTGGCCTTGCTAATCTTCATCCAATGAAAAATGTAAATTCTATTGAAAAACCATTAGGTTATTATATGGAAATGGAAGAAACAAGTGTTGGGAAAGATACAATGACAGGACATTGGGAAATGATGGGACTTAATATTGATAAACCTTTCCAAACTTTTACAGACACAGGTTTCCCAAAAGAATTGATTGAGGAACTTGAAAAAAGAACAGGTCATAAAGTTATAGGAAATAAAAGTGCCAGTGGTACAGAGATTTTAGATGAATTAGCTGAAGAAGAAATTAGAACTGGAAATATGATAGTTTATACTTCTGCTGATTCTGTTCTTCAAATCTGTGGAAATGAGGAAACTTTTGGACTTGATGAACTTTATAGATGTTGTGAAATTGCTAGAGAACTTACAATGAAAGATGAATGGAAAGTTGGAAGAATTATTGCAAGACCTTATGTAGGAAAGAAAAAAGGTGAGTTTAAAAGAACAAGTAATCGTCACGATTATGCATTAAAACCTTATGGAAGAACAGCTTTAAATGCCTTAAAAGATAGTGGATTTGATGTTATCTCTGTTGGAAAAATAAATGATATTTTTGATACAGAGGGAATAACAGAGGCTCATAAATCAAAAAGTTCTGTTCATGGAATGGAACAAACTATTGAGATAGCAGAGAAAGATTTTACAGGACTTTGCTATGTAAACTTAGTTGACTTTGATGCTCTTTGGGGACATAGAAGAGACCCTATCGGTTATGCTAATGAGTTAGAAAAATTTGACAAAAATCTTGGAGTATTACTTGAAAAATTAAAGGAAGATGATCTTTTAATAATTACAGCTGACCATGGAAATGATCCTACTTATACAGGTACAGATCATACAAGAGAAAAAGTTCCATTTATTGCTTATTCTCCATCAATGAAAAATAGTGGAGAATTAGAGAGTGTTTCTACTTTTGCAGTAATTGGGGCTACAATAGCTGATAACTTTGATGTAAAAATGCCAGAAAATACAATAGGAACATCAGTTCTTAATAAATTAATATAGGTTTAAGGAGATAAAAAATGGATAGAGAAAAAATACTTTCTGCTGTTGATCATACATTACTAGGACAAACAGCTACTTGGGAAGATATAAAAGAAATATTAGACGATTCTATAAAATATAACGCAGCTTCAGCTTGTATACCTGCTTATTATGTAAAACCAGCAAAAGAATATGTAGGAGATAAACTACCTATTTGTACAGTAATTGGTTTCCCAAATGGATATAGCACAACAGCAACAAAAGTTTTTGAAACTAAAGATGCTATTGAAAATGGAGCTAGCGAAATTGATATGGTTATCAATGTAGGAATGTTAAAAGATAAAAAATATGATTTAATAGAAGATGAAATCAGACAAATTCACAAAGCTTGTGATGGAAAAATATTAAAAGTAATAATTGAAACTTGTCTTTTAACTGAAGATGAAAAAATAAAAATGTGTGAAATTGTTACTAAATCAGGAGCTGAATATATAAAAACTTCAACAGGATTTTCAACAGGAGGAGCTACTTTTGACGATATAGCTCTTATGAAAAAATATGTTGGAGAAAATGTAAAAATAAAAGCAGCTGGAGGAATTTCATCTTTTGATGATGCTGAAAAATTTATGGAACTTGGAGCAGATAGACTTGGAACAAGCAGACTTGTAAAAATAGCAAAAACAAATGCTCCAGTAAATGACAACTCATATTAATAAACAAAAGGGGATATTGTAATTTTTATTACGTATCCCCTATTTTAGATTTATCTATTTTTTAAGAATTCATAAGCTTTAAAAATATTTAAAACTTGCATTTTTATTCCAAGAGGAATAGAAGTTTCATCTATTTTAAACTTATCATTATGAAGAGGTTCACAAGCATTTAATTCTTCATTACCAGTTCCTAATAAGAAAAATGCTCCAGGAACTTTTTCTAAATAATATGCAAAATCTTCAGCTCCCATTTCAGATTTAGGTATATTTATGACATTTTCTTTAGAAAGCAATTCTTCTCCAGAAGATTTGATTATATCAACAAAGGAGTCGTGGTTAATAAGAGCGTCATAACTATCTCTAAAATTAACTTCTGCACAAGCTCCATAACCTTTTGCAACGAACTCAGCCATCTCTTTAATTCTTGTTTTGGCAAAAATTCTCATATCTTGTGAAAGAGTACGAATAGTTCCTGTAAGAGTAACTTCATTAGCTACAATATTTTCTTTGGTTCCTCCATTTATAGTTCCAAAAGTAATAACCAAAGAATCTCTAGAATCTGTATTTCTTGAAACAATAGATTGAATAGAACTAACTACTTGGCAAGCAGTAACAATGGCATCTACTCCATCACTTGGAAAAGCTCCATGAGTGCTTTTTCCAATAATTTTTATATTTACAGTGGTAGAAGCAGCAAACATTGGTCCGTATTTTACACCAATTTTTCCAACATGAAGAGAAGGATGAACGTGAAGTCCAAATATTGCATCAACATTATCTAAAACTCCATCATTGATCATAGGTAAAGCTCCTCCAGTGGTTTCCTCTGCTGGTTGGAAAATAAGTCTTACATTACAAGGCAGCTCTTCTTTTATTGTTGATAAGACTTTTGCTACTCCAAGTAGAACAGAACAATGTACATCGTGTCCACAAGCGTGCATTTTTCCAATATGTTCTGACTTAAAAGGGCAATCTGAATTTTCAAGAATAGGTAAAGCATCAATATCAGCTCTTAAGGCGATAGTTTTAGTTGTATCTTTTCCAATAAAATCAGCAACTATTCCACTTTTTCCGATATTTGTCTTATAATTGACACCAAGTTCATCTAGAATAGTTGTAATGTATTTTGTAGTTTTAGGTAAATCAAAATCAAGTTCAGGAATTTTGTGAAGTTCTCTTCTATTATTTATGAACCATTCGCTATTTATATCTATATTTTTTAAAATATTTTCTATCATAAAAGTCCTCCTAAATAATTTATTAAAAATTATAACAAAAAAATTTTTTTTAAACAAATAAAAAATTAGGAAAGAAAAATATTTTTAGAAATAAAGTTAATAAAAGATAAAGAATAAAAAGAAATTATCCGTAAATATATATAAATTAAACATATAGTATATAAAATATATATTTTTATTTTTTTAGTTTTTGTTATAAAATGACCGCAATAAAATAAAAAACGGATTGAGGAGCGATTGACAATAGTAATTATATGGAGTTACCTAACGCTGATATATAATGAAAGGGGAGATTGCCGAAACCTAAAAGTAAGGGTGGTGCTTTTTGGTTGGGTTTATGGATAATATCTGTAAAACTGTCATTGGTAACAATGTTGTGCTTTCTGTTGAGTAATTTATTCATTCTTTACATATTCTTAAATGGAAATTATGAAAATATTAACCAACAGATAGGTCTGTTGGCTTTTTTATTTTAAAAATTAAAAAGGAGAGATATTTTTATGAGAGTAGTATTAAAATATGGTGGTTCAAGTGTTGCCACTATTGAAAAAATCAAATCGATTGCAGAATATGTAGTGAATCTTAAAAAAACAAAATATGATGATGTAATAGTAGTTGCCTCTGCAATGGGAAAAACAACAAATGCTCTTATAGCTATGGCAAAAGAGATAACTTCTTCTCCAAGTCAAAGAGAGTTAGACTCACTTCTTTCTACTGGAGAACAACAAACAGTATCTTTACTTTCAATGGCTATAAATTCTATGGGACAAAAAGCTGTATCACTTACAGGATATCAAGCTAATGTAAAAACAGTGGGAGTTCATACAAAAAGTAAAATTAAAAGGATAGATACAGAAAGAATAGAAGAATATCTAAAAGATGATAATGTAGTTATTGTAGCTGGATTCCAAGGAATAAATGATCATGGAGATATCACAACTTTAGGAAGAGGGGGATCAGATACAAGTGCTGTGGCTTTAGCTGCATCTTTAAATTGTGAATGTAGAATTTATACAGATGTTGAGGGAATATATAGTGTAGACCCAAGACTTTATAAAAATGCAAAATTTTTAGATAAAATCTCTTATGAAGAGATGATGGAAATGGCAAACTTAGGTGCTGGAGTAATGGAAACAAGAGCAGTAGAAATTGGAAAAAAATATAATATTCCTATATTTGTTGGAAAAACTTTAAGCGAAACAGGGGGGACTTGGATAATGGATATGAACGATATTTTAGAGGATAAATTAGTAACAGGAATAAGTGTAACAAGGGAAATAATAGTGACAACTCTATCTCAAATAGAATATTCTAGTGAAAGAATAGCAAAAATATTTACAATAATAAATGAAGTTGGATTAAATATAAATATGATTTCTCAAAATGTAACTAACGATGGAAAAGCAAAAATATCATTTAGTTGTGTAGAGGGAGAAAGATATTTATTAGAACAAGCAATTACAAAAATAAAACAAGATATAGAATGTGAATTAGATTATAAAGATGATATGGCAATGCTTTCAATAGTTGGAGTTGGAATGATAAATAATTCTGGAGTTTCTGGAAAATTTTTCTCTGCTTTAAGCAAAGCAGGTGTAAATTTCTATCAGGTAACAACATCAGAAATAAGTGTTTCTTGTAGTATAGGAAGAAATGATATAAATAAAGCTGTTGATGTAGTAGCAAGAGAATTTAATCTATAATTTTTGGGGAGGAAATAAAATGAGAGTAGCAATAGTAGGAGCAACAGGATTAGTAGGAAGTACATTTTTAAAAGTTTTAGAAGAAAGAGATTTAGGAATAACTGAGTTATATCTTTTTGCATCAGCTAGAAGTGCTGGTAAAAAAATAAATTTTAGAGGAAATGAATATACAGTAGAAGAATTAACTGAAACAAGTTTTGATAGAGGAATAGATGTAGCATTATTCTCAGCAGGTGGAGATATAAGTAAAAAATTTGCACCAATTGCAGCATCAAAAGGGTGTCTAGTAGTAGATAACTCTTCAGCTTGGAGAATGGATCCAGAAGTTCCTTTAGTAGTTCCTGAAGTAAATAAAGACGCAGCTTTTGGAAATCATGGAATAATAGCAAATCCAAACTGTTCAACAATTCAATGTATGGCACCACTTAAAGCGTTAGCTAATAAATATGGTTTAAGAAGAGTAATATATAATACTTATCAAGCTGTATCTGGTACAGGTCAAAAAGGTGTAGAGGATTTACAAAATGGTTTAAAAGGGTTAGAACCAAAAGTATATCCACATCAAATAGTAAACAACTGTTTACCACATATAGATTCTTTCTTAGATAATGGATATACAAAAGAAGAGATAAAAATGATAAACGAAACTAGAAAAATATTAGAATTACCAGAACTTCCAGTAACAGCTACTTGTGTAAGAGTACCAGTTATAAACTCTCACTCAGTATCAATTACAGCAGAACTTGCAAGTCCATTTGATATAGAAGATGTAAAAAAAGTTATTGGAGAATTTGAGGGAGTAGTTTTAGTAGATAATCCTAAAAATAATGAATATCCATTAGCAACAGATGCAACAGGACAAGATAAAGTATTTGTAGGAAGAATTAGAAGAGATTTTAGTACAGAAAATAGTGTAAACCTTTGGACAGTTGCTGATAATATAAGAAAGGGAGCAGCAACAAACGCAGTTCAAATAGCTGAACTTTTTAGAGATATAAAAAATAAATTGGCTTAAGGAGGAAATATGTCAATATTTGTTGGTTCAGGAGTAGCTCTTGTAACTCCTTTTGATAAAAGTGGAAATGTAGATTATGAAAAATTAGGTGAACTTTTAGAGTTCCATGTAGAAAATAAAACAGATGCAATCATTATAGTTGGTACAACTGGTGAAGCATCTACAATGACTGAATCTGAAAAATTATCTGTTATAAAATATACAGTTGAGAAAATAGATAAAAGGATTCCAGTTATTGCAGGAACAGGTTCTAATTGCACAGCGGGAGCTTTAGATTTTAGCAAAAAAGTAGAAAAATTAGGAGTTGATGGATTTTTAGTAGTAACTCCATATTATAATAAGGGAAATGAAAAAGGAATCTATGAACATTATAAAATGATAGCTGAAAATGTAAATCTTCCAATTATTTTATACAATGTTCCCGGAAGAACAGGAGTAAATCTTTCAGTATCACTTGTAAAAAAATTAGCACAACTTAAAAATGTAGTGGCTATAAAAGAGGCAAGTGGAAATATTTCTTATGCAGCAGAGATAGCTAGACTTGTGCCAGAACTTGATATATATTCTGGAAATGATGATATGACAGTGCCAATTTTATCACTTGGTGGAAAAGGTGTAATATCTGTATCAGCAAATATTATCCCAGAAGTTATTCATAATATGGTAATGGCTTTCTTAAATGATAATCCAAAAGAGGCTTGTAGATTACAACTTGGATATAATGAACTTTCTAATGGAATGTTTATAGAAACAAATCCAGTACCAGTAAAAGAAGCTATGAATTATCTTGGATATGAAGTTGGAGGTTGCAGATTACCATTAGGAGAGATGTATGAGGAAAATATTTCAAAATTACACTCAATTATTGATAGACATGAGGTAAAAAGATGGAAATAATTATACATGGAACAGGAGCTATGGGAAATGTTGTAAAAAATCTAGCTTCTGAAGATGAAAATTTAAAAGTAACAGGATTTGCTGATGAATTAACTAATGAAACTGGAGATGTGATAATAGATTTTTCACATTTTTCAAGGTTAGATACATTACTTGATTATGCAAATTCAAAAAAAATACCATTAGTTATAGCAACTACTGGATATTCAGATAAGATTTATGATAAAATAGTAGAGGTTTCAAAAAATATTCCAATACTTCTATCATCTAATATGTCTTTAGGTGTAAATCTTATGCAAGATATCTTAGAAAAAATAGTTCCTATTCTTTATGGAAATTATGATATAGAACTTATAGAAAAACATCATAATAAAAAAGTTGATTCTCCAAGCGGAACAGCAAAAACTATCTTAGATGTAATTGAAAAAGGTTGCGATGAAAAGATGGAAAGAGTGTACGGAAGAGAGGGAATCAAGAAAAGAGAGAAAAATGAAATAGGAGTTCATGTTGTTAGAGGTGGAACAATAGTTGGAGAACATTCTGTAATGTTCTGTGGAAATGATGAAATTATAGAGATAAAACATACAGCTCTTTCTAAAAAAATATTTGGAATGGGAGCTTTACAAGCTGGAAAATTTTTAGCAAAACAAAAGCCAGGACTTTACGGAATGAAAGATATATTTAATAATTTATAGTGGAGGAAAAATGAACGGAGTAAATACAGCAGAAGAGATAATAGCTTTTATAAAAAATTCTACAAAAAAAACACCAGTGAAAGCATATATAAATGGAGTTTTAAATAATTTAGAAACTAGTGCAAAAGTTTTTAAAGGAGACGGTTCATATATAATCATTGGTGAATCAACAGAAATAGAAAAAATATTAGAAAATAATAAAGAAACTATAACAGATGTTTATTTAGAAAATGATAGAAGAAATTCTGGTGTACCTATGCTAGATATAAGAAATATCAATGCTAGAATAGAACCAGGAGCAATCATAAGAGATAAAGTAACTATTGGAGATAATGCTGTTATAATGATGGGAGCTGTAATAAATATAGGTTCAGTTATTGGGGACGGAACTATGATAGATATGGGAGCAGTTCTTGGAGGAAGAGCAACAGTTGGTAAAAATTGCCACATTGGAGCAGGAGCAGTTTTAGCAGGTGTTGTAGAGCCACCTTCAGCAACTCCAGTTATAGTAGAAGATGGAGTTTTAATAGGAGCTAATGCTGTTGTTATCGAAGGAGTAAGAATCGGTAAAGGAGCAGTAGTTGGAGCAGGAGCGGTAGTTACTCAAGATGTTCCAGCAGGAGCAGTTGTAACAGGAAATCCTGCAAAAATAATAAAAATGGTAGATGAAAAAACTTTAGGTAAGACACAGCTGGTGGACGACTTAAGGAAATAGTTTTTTAGAAATAAATAGGAGGAATTTATGGAGATTAACCAAAATATAGCAAAAGTTCAATATTCTTTAATAAGACTTTTGAACGAGGAGGCTAGAAAATTTGAAGATTCAATAGACTTAACTATTGGAGAACCAGACATTGCTACAGAAAAGGGGATAGTAGAAGATGCTTGTGAATATGCTATGACTCACAAACTTGGATATCCACCAACAGGGGGAGGACCAAAATTAAGAGGAATATTAGCAGATTATTATAACGATAAATATGGATCTTCTTATCAAGCTGATAATGTAATAGTAAATGTTGGAGCCTCTGAGGCTATTTGTTCTTGTTTTAGAGCTTTACTTAATGTTGACGATGAGGTAATAGTATTCACACCATTTTATGCTGGGTATCTTCCAATGATACAAATGGCTTATGCTAAACCAGTATTTGTGGATATTTCTAAAACAGATTTTACAGTTACTCCAGAACTACTTGAAAAATATATTACTGATAAAACAAAAATAATTTTATTCTGTAACCCTTGTAACCCATCTGGGAATGTAATGGGAAGAGAGGAAATAGAAAATATAGCAAACTATTTAGCTGATAAAGATATATTTATTGTATCAGACGAAATATACAGTGAACTTTCATTTGGAGAATTTACTTCATTTGCAAGTTTCCCGCAAATCCAAGATAAATTAATAATTATAAACGGATTTTCAAAATCTCACTCAATGACTGGTTGGAGGGTTGGATATACTATATTCCCTCTTGAATATAGAAAACCACTTCTTAATACAACTCTTTTCACATTGAGCTCACCAATGGCTGTATCTCTTGCTGCTGCAGAATCAGCTATAACAAAATATAGAGATAGATCTCATGTAAGAAAAATCTATCAAGAAAGAGCTGAGTTCATGTATGAAAAACTTGTAGAACTTGGATTCAAAGTTGTAAAACCTAAAGGAGCTTTCTATATTTTTGCAGATTACACAGATATATCTGACTTAAACTCTTTTGATTTTGCAATGGACGTATTAAAAGAAGTACAAGTTGCTTTAGTGCCAGGAATTTCTTTTGGAAGTGAGGGGTATTTTAGAATATCTTTAGTTTCTGATATTCCAAGACTTGCTGAGGCAGCTGAAAGACTAAAAAAATATGTAGAAAATCATAAAAAATAAATATAATTAAAATAAAAAGGATTGATATCTTGTAGTGAGATTTCAATCCTTTTTTGTAGGGTATTTTAAATTTATTTTAGGTATTCTTTTTCTAAAATAAATTCATTATTTTTTCTTGAAATTATAATTTTGTAGGTTTTATCTAAAGTATATGGAAAATCCTCTCTATAATGAGCTCCACGGCTTTCCTCTCTTGTCAACATACTTTTTATAAGCATTTTACTTAATTGAAGTCTTAAATATGTTTCTATGGAATTAGAATCTAAATTTTCTTTTATATTATATTGATTTCTTAAAAGTTCGATTGACTTTAATCCATCTTCAAGAGAAGTTTTAGTTCTTTTTATACCAGCACATTTTGTTGTTATAGATTTTAAATTTTCTAAAACTTCAGAAGTTGAAAGTTTATTAGCTTTATCATTTAAAGAAATTTCTTCTAACCAACTGTTAAATTTTTCTTCAAAATCTTTTTTTGAATAAATTTTATTTTTATAATTTTTTAGATAAACGTTTGCATCATCAACAGCTCTTTTTCCAAAAACTAAAGCTCCACCAACAGAGTTTCCTCCAAGTCTATTTGCCCCCTCAATAGCTGAAGAAAGTTCTCCTATAGCATATAATCCATCAACATCAGTTTTTCCATTTTCATTGACTTTTATACCACCATTACAGCTATGAGCAAAAGGAGAAATAACAACTTCATCACGACACATATCTATTCCCATTGTATTTTTTAACCAATCAAGATAAACTCTATAAAATTCTCCCTCGTCTTTATATAAAGCTTCAGAATATTTTAAAATTACTCCTTGATTTTTTTCATCATCGAACTCAACCATTTTTAAATCAATAAGATGACTTTTAAAATCAAAACTGAAAGGAGCATAGCCACTTCTCTCTATCCAAAGATCTTTATATTCTGGTGAGTTCACTCCGTCTAAAATAAGTTTTTTATCAAGAGAATACATACCTAAACAATATTTTGCTGTATGTTCTCCAAATAGAGTATTATATTTAGGTTTTAAAAATGCTGGAATAAATTGGATAAATTCCATATTTTGAGCTTTTGCACCAGCATCTAGTGCCACTATATGTCCAGCTCCAGTTATCTCTTCAGGATATAATTTATGTTTAAAATTCCCTGCCACTCCACCAGTTGCCATTATAACAACTGGAGAATTAATAGCAAAAAACTTTTTATTTTTTTGGAAGACAGCTCCCATAATTTTATCATTATCTTTTAAAATTTTTAAGATAGATGAATCTTCAATAATCTCTAAATTTTCTAATTTCCCAAATATTTCTTTTGCCTTTTGACGAGCTTTGTCCCAATCTTTTATAAGATAGATATTTCTTGGATATTTAGCAAAACAAGCTGGTCTTTTATCATTTCTTAACCAAGGTTCAAAACCGATTTCTTCAAGAGAAGAGATTGAATCACAAATATCTTCAATATATGTGTTTATCATATGAGGATTTTCCATTTTATTTCCAATTTTTGAAATATCTTCATAAAATAATTCTTTGTCTTTTTCTCCGTCTGTTCCTTGTATACCCAAAGTTCCTTTTAATGGAAAATAACTAGCTCCACCACAAAATTTACCATTTGTAACAAGGCAAACTTTTTTTCCTTTAGAGATAGCTTTTTTTGTTGCAACGAGACCTCCAATACCAGTTCCCACTACTAAAATATCGCAGTTTAAAACAAAATCTAAATTCATTTTTCCTCCCAAAACTATCTTAGATTTTAATTAAAGTGTTTTATTTTTTTTAATAATAAATATTCAGCTCCAAGCATACCTGCATTATTTCCAAGTTCAGCAAATTTTATTTGAAGATTTTTCTTGTAATTTATTCCAACTTTTGATTCAAAGCTTTCTTTTATCTTATCTAAAAGATAGTCACCTTGTTTTGTAACTCCTCCACCAATAACAACAAGAGGTGGATTGAAAATATATGTAATAGTGCTAAGTCCATCAGTGAAATAATCTACCCACTCTTTTATAATATTTACAAAAACTTCCTCTCCAGCTTTCTCTCTATCGAAAATTTCTTTTCCATTAAGAGTTTCTCCAGTTCTTTCTTTTGCCATATTTACAAGAGCAGTAGCAGAGGCATATCTTTCATAACAACCTTTTTTACCACAAAGACATTCTTTACCATTTTTTTCTATTTGTATATGTCCAAATTCTCCAGCTACACAAGTATCTCCTCTAAAGATATCTCCATTAAGGACAACTCCTCCACCAATACCAGTTCCTATAGTAACACAAACAAAATTATCTTGTCCTTTTCCAGCTCCTAGCCATTTTTCTCCAAGAGCAGCACAGTTTACATCATTTTCTAAAACTGCAGGAATATTAAATTTATTTTCAAGTTTTTCTACAAGGTTTGTTCCTATCCAACCAGGAATTATTGGATTTCCTCCTATAACTTTACCGATACTTCCATCTATTTGACCTGTACCAGAAACAGCAATTCCTAAAATTTCATTATCTTTAGAAAAATTATCTACAATATTGCATAATTTCTCAAATAAAATATCTATTCCTCTAGAGGCTTCTGTATCAACTTCTCCACTTTCAAGAATTTTTCCTTCTAAAGTTAGAAGTCCAAACTTAATCATTGTTCCACCAATATCAATTCCAACTACTTTTTTCAATTTATTCTCCTTTATAAAATTATAACTGTAATAAAAAATTATATGCAAAAAATTGTTCTCGTGTACATAAATAATATAACTTTTTACATAATTTTGTCAATACCTAAAATTTTTTTATAAAAAATAATCTTATGAAATCATATAAGTATAATTTAAATATATTATTATTGTATACAAAAAATATATAAAAAATATTTTTTTAAATTCTTAAAATTTTTTTCTTGTGATATGAACGCGTTATTATTAGGGATAGCAAGTATTTTTAAAACTCTTATTCCTAAAAAAGTACAAGTGTTTAGAAAAAAAATATTGACAAAATCTGAAAAATAAATTATGATACAGAAAAAATAATGTTCTCGAGAACAGAAAAAAACACAAAATATTTTTTAAATTTTTAGGAGGTTTAATTTAATGAATTGGCATTGGGTCAACTGGGCTGTTATTGTACTTTATTTCTTTGGAATGTTTATGGTTGGAGTTTATTTCTCAAAAAGAACTACTTCAACAGAAGATTATTTTAAAGCTGGTGGAAGAGTTCCATCTTGGGTAACAGCTTGTAGTATATATGCAACAGCACTTTCTTCAATTTCTTTTATAGCTATACCAGCATCTGTATTTAGTAAAGGTTGGTTACTTGGAATGGCACCTTTAGGAATTATTCCTATCGTTTGGGTAGCTGCTGTTATATTTGTTCCTTTCTTCAGAAGAGTTAATGTAACTACTGCTTATGAATATTTAGGAAAAAGATTTGATAACAAATTTAGATTAATAGGAAGTTTAGCATTTATTTTATTCCACGTTGTTAGAATGGCGATAGTATTATATCTTCCAACTCTTGCTTTACAACAAGCTTTACCATCACTTAATCCTGTTATCTTAACAGTTGGAGTAGCAGTATTCTGTGTTGCTTATACATCAATGGGTGGAATTGAAGCTGTTTTATGGTCTGACGCAATTCAAACTATAGTTTTATTATTTGGAGCTATGTTAATTATAATAGTTGGATTTACTTCTGCACCAGAAGGAATTGGACAAGGATTCCAAGCTTTACATGATGGAGGATTAGTATTAAACTCTGACTTCTTATCACTTGATTTTGCAAAAATCAGCTTATGGACAATGTTAATCGGAGGATTTGTAAACTCAATCTATTCTTATGTAGGAAGCCAAGATATCGTTCAAAGATACAATACAACTAAAAACGAAACTGAAGCTAAGAAAAGTTTATTTATGAATATCCCATTATTATTAACAAGTATATTTATCTTTGTTGGAATGGGTTCAGCTCTATATATTTTCTTCAAATATAACTCAAAATTACCTGAAGGAATCAACGGAAACGCAATATTACCATATTTCGTAATTAAATATATACCAACTGGAGTTTCTGGATTAGTTCTTGCTGCTATATTTGCTGCTGCACAATCAACAGTTTCTTCATCATTAAACTCTGTATCAACTTGTATGACAGCAGACGTTTTAGAACATTTAAGACCAGATATGACAGACGCTCAAAAATTAACTTTTGCTAAAGGTGTAAGCTGGGTAGTTGGAATCACAAGTACAATACTTGCAGTACATTTCTTATACGCAGGTCAAGGAGATATGTTCTTATACTTCCAAGCTATAACAGGACTTTTAGGAGGACCAATAGCAGGAGTATTCTTAGTAGGAATCTTCTTTGATAAAGTTAATACAAAGGCTGTTTGGGTTGGATTTATAGCATCTATATTAATCGCTCTTTATTTAACTAACCCAATGGGAATGGCCGCTGCAGTAATTCCTAATTATGTAAGACCTCAAGTATTTGAGTTCATGATATCTGTTTTAATAATCGGAGGAAGCGTAGTATTCTCTCTACTAGCATCTTTAGTAACTGGAAAAGAAGATCCAGCTAAAGTAAAAGGTCTAACTTACTCAACAGTAAAAGATATGGAAGCTAGATAATAAATATATTAACAACAGTTTTAGTAAAATGTCGGAAGGATTTAATTCTTTTCGGCATTTTTTATTTTGTAAAAATTAATGGCAAAAAATATAAATAAGGGCTATAATAGAAAAAAGTCACAAAATGATTAGGAGAGATTAGATGAAAGAGATAAAAATAACTGATATAGAAGGAATAAAAATAGGAAATTCTGAGAATAAAATTTCAGGGACAGGTTGTACTGTTATAATTTGTGAAAAAGGTGGAGTAGCTGGAGTAGATGTAAGAGGTGGAGGTCCAGCATCTCACGAAACAGAACTTTTAAATCCAATAAATACAGTTGATAGAGTTCATGGAATATGTTTATCTGGAGGAAGTGCTTTTGGGCTTGAAGCAACAGCTGGGGTAATGAAATATCTTGAAGAAAAAGAAATAGGATTTAAAGTAGGAGACATAACTGTACCAATAGTTTGTGGAGCATCACTTTTTGATTTAGCTGTGGGAGATTCTAAAATCCGTCCAGATAAAGAAATGGGATACTTGGCATCACAAAATAGTGAAAAAAATATTGTCTGTGAAGGAAATTTTGGAGCAGGAACAGGAGCATCTGTTGGAAAATACAGAGGAATGGAAAGAGCTATGAAGTCAGGTTTGGGAACATATGCAGTCCAAGTTGGAGATTTAAAAGTTGGAGCAATAGTGGCTGTTAATGCTGTTGGAGATGTAATAGATATAGAAAATAATAAACCTCTTGCAGGAATTTTAAATGAGGAAAAAACTAAAATATTGAGTACAAGAGAAGAAATTTGGGAAGATTTTGAAAAAACTGGTGGAAAATTTACAGGAAATACAACAATAGCTTGCCTTGTAACAAATGGAAATTTTACAAAAGCTCAAGCTACTAAGATAGCAGGAATGACACATAATGGATTTGCAAGAGCAATATGTCCAGTTCATACATCTTTAGATGGAGATACCATTTTTGTATTGGGAACAGGAGAAGTTGAAACTAATGTAGATACTGTTGGAACTTTAGGAGCTTATGTAATGGCAAAAGCTATTAATAGAGCAGTGAGAGAAACAGAGGGAGCTTATGGGCTTATATCTTTAAAAGATTTAGAAAAATAAATTTTATAATAAAGTAAGGGGTGAGAAAAATCACCCCTAATTTTTTATATTTTTATCTAAAATTTTTCTGAAAACAAATAAGAAAATAAATATAGTTGCACAAGCAGAGAGAATATCAGAGATAAGTTCTGCATAAAATACTCCCATTACCCCAATATATTTTGGTAAGATTATTGCAAGAGGGATAAGAAGTAATATTTTTCTAAATAGAGCAAGAAAAATAGAAGTTTTTGCAAGTCCAATTCCCAAAAATACAGGTTGTCCACTTGATTGAACTCCGAAGATTAACATTCCTCCAATAAATATAGGAAGCGTTTTATCTAAAAGATTAAGTAAAGCCATATCCTGTGTAAATATAGATGAAACTAAAATTGGGAACTTCATAATAAATAAAGTAGCTAAAAATAAAATAGATGTAGAATATCCAACAATTATTTTTGTAGCTTTTAAAACTCTAGGTTTATTTTTTGCTCCATAGTTATAACTGATAATTGGTTGAGAGCCATATGTAAATCCTCTTATTGGAATAGAGATAAGTTGCATGATACTTTGGCTGATTGCCATAGCTCCAACATACAGATCTCCTCCATAAATTTGTAAATTTTTATTTAGAGTAACTCCAAGCATACTTTCTGTTATTTGCATAGTGAAAGATGAAGTTCCAAGAAATAGAATACTTTTTATTATTTTTTTATCAGGAATTAAATTTTTTAATCTTATTTTCAAAAAAGATTTGTTTGAGGTTAAAAAATAAACTATCCAACAAGCACTTATAGCTTGAGAAATAACTGTAGCAATAGCAGCTCCCTTAATTCCCATAAAAAATTTGAAAATAAAAATATAATCAAGAATAATATTTAAAATAGCTCCAATCAAAATAGAAAGCATTGCCTCTTTTGCAAAACCTTGTCCAGAGATAAAAGGATTAAGTCCAAGAGCTAAAAGAACAAACACTGTACCAAAAAGATAAATATTAAGATAATCTAAAGAGTAAGGCATAATAGTTTCACTTGCTCCAAAATTTAATAAAAGTTTTTCTCGAAAAATATATATTATAACTGGGATAGTGAATGAGAAAAAAAGAGTTAGAAAAACACTATTACCAAGTATTTTTTCAGCTTTTTTAAAATCCTTTCTTCCAAGCTCAATAGATGATAAAGGAGCTCCTGCATAACCAGAAAAAGCACTAAAAGATGAAATTCCCACAATCAATGGAAAAGTAACTCCAATTCCGGTAAGTGCTAAAGTTCCAATATTTTCTAAATGCCCGAGAAAAATTCTATCTATAATATTATAAAGTACATTTACAATTTGAGCTATAATAGCTGGTGTAGAAAGTTTAACAATCAATCTTCCTATTGGTTCTTTTCCTAATTTTTCATTTAATTTTTGTTTATCGTCCATAAAATCACAACCTTATAAAATCAGAAGAAAAGCTCTCAAAATTCTGAGAGCTTTAATAAACTAAAATATTTTTCATTGGTATTTTAACATTTTTTTTATAAAAAGTCAAAAAGATGGAATGAAATAAAATAAAAGTTTTTAAAATTTTATTAGAATAAACTTTTAATTGTTTTAATTCTTTTATTGTAGTAAAATATTATTGAAATATTATTTTAAAGGGGAAAGATTATGGGATTTCAAAAAGTTATGACTTTACAAGGAATGTTGTTTTTACTTATAATGATGGGAGTTTTTGCAAAAAGAAAAAAGATACTGCCAGATAATGCCAACGGAGTTTTGACAGATTTTTTAATAAATATAATTTTGCCGTGCAATATTATAAATTCTTTTAGGGCAGAACTTCAGATAGATGTATTGATAAATTTTATAAAAATATTTTTATTGGCTTTTGGGATACAATTTTTTGCAATAGGTCTAAATTTTTTCTTGTATAAAAATCAACCTGTAGAAAGACAAAAAGTTTTAAGATATGCAACTGTAATCTCTAATGCTGGTTTTATGGGAATGGCAGTTGTAGAGGGAGTTTTTGGAATGGAGGGGGCAATGTATGCCTCAATCTCTTTAATTTCTCAAAGAGCTTTGCTATGGTCAGCGGGACTTGCTTATTTCACAAAAGCGGACACTAAAAAAGAGTTATTTAAAAAAATTCTCACTCACCCTTGTTTAGTTAGTGTTTACATAGGGCTTATTATTATGATTTTCCAAATTCCTCTTCCAGAATTTTTAGGAAGAACAATAAGAAGTGTAGGAAATACTACAACTCCTGTTTCAATGATTTTGATAGGATTAATTCTTGGAGAGATAAAAGAGCTTAAAAATTTTCTAACAAAAACAGTTATGTTTTATACTACAATGAGACTTTTAATTCTTCCATTGATAGTATTTTTAGTGGGAAGTTTCTTTGGATTTGATAAAATTTTAATTGGGGTACAAGTTTTAATAACAGGAATGCCAGCTGCAAGTACAACAGCTATACTTGCGGGAAAATATAATGGAGATGTTGAGTTTGCCACAAAATGTATTTTGGTTAGCTCGGCACTTTCAATGGTTTCTATACCGATTTGGTGTTTATTCTTAAAAATTTAGTGGGGAAAAATTATGAAGAAATCAATATTTTTAATATTAGTTTTAATTGTGATAATATATGTGGCAAGTACAAAATTTTTATTGGGAGCTGGAGTTTTAGGAGTTTATGCTATCTCTTTTTTGATTGCTTTAGCTCGGAAAAAAACTTTTGAAGAACTTTTAGAAACTTCAATAAAATATAGTCAAAAATCAAAAATAGTTATATTTGTATTTATTTTTGTGGGAGCTTTGACTTCAAGTTGGATAGCCTCTGGAACAATCCCCGGAATAATATATTATGGAATAAAATTTATAAATCCAAAAATATTTATTTTGTTTTCTTTTTTTATAAGTAGTCTTGTGGCATTTTTCTTGGGAAGTTCTTTTGGCTCTGCTAGTACAATCGGAGTATCATTGATGGCAATAGCAAGAAGTGGAAATATTGATTTAGATATTGTAGGAGCAAGTATAATCTGTGGAATATATTTTGGTGATAGATGGTCCCCTCTTTCTTCAAGTGCCAATCTAGTGGCAAGTCTTACAGAAGTTGACATTTATTCAAATCTAAAAAATATGATAAAATCAATGATAGTTCCATATCTTTTAACAGCTGTATTTTATTTTTTCTTGTCAAAAAATTATATTTTAAATACAAGTGAAAGTAATCTTACAAATCTTATTTTAGAAAATTATAATTTAGATATAAGATTTATATTTATACCTGTTATTTCTATAATTATTTTTTCAATTTTTAGAATAAATATAAAAATATCTATGGGAGTTAGTATTTTTATCGCATCAGTGGTCGCTATATTTGTCCAGCAGGAAAAATTTATAGATATTGTTAATTATTTGATAATGGGATTTTATAAATTTAATGGAACTGCTCTTGAAAAAATTATAAAAGGTGGTGGAGTAGCCTCAATGCTTAATGCCACATCACTGGTTTTTATCTCCTGTGCTTTAGTTGGGATTTTTGAAGAATTAAATATTTTAAATTTCATAAAACAAAAAATAATAGATGTAAAAACAAGAGCAGAACTTTTTAGAAATACAGTAATCGTAAGTATTGTGGCTGGAATGGTAGGAGCAAATCAAACAATCGCTGTTGTAATGACAGAACAGATTATAGAAAATATCTATGATGAGAAAAAAATAAAAAGAATAGATTTGGCAAAGGATATAGAAAATAGTGCTATAGTTTTACCGAGTATCACCCCTTGGAATATAGCTTGTTATATTCCTTGTACAATGTTTGGAATAACAGGTGTAAAATTTATTCCTTATGCTACATATATTTGGCTTATTCCACTTTGTACATACATATATTATAGATTTTTCTTAAAAGAAAAAAATATTTAAAAGTTTGGAGGGACTTTGTATGGAAAATTTAAACGAAAGACAATTAGAGGCAGTAAAACAGATAGACGGACCTCTTTTAATCCTTGCAGGTCCCGGTTCTGGAAAAACAAAAACTATAATAGAAAGAACAGCATATATTCTAAATCAAAAGGGAGTTTTGCCAGAAAATATTTTTCTTTCTACTTTTACAGAAAAAGCTTCTAATGAGCTTATAAGTAGAATTTCTAAAAAAATAAAAAATAGTCTTGATATTAGTCAGATGTATATTGGGACAATTCACTCTCTTTGTCATAGAATAATAGACGAGAATTTAGAATATTCTTTTTTGGAGAAAAATTATAGAATTTTTGATGATTTGGAGCAAAGATTTTTTATCTATTCAAAGCTAAAACATTTTGAAAAAATAGATGGTTATAAAGATTTTATGATAAAAATGGAGGGTGGAAATAGTTGGCAAAAAGCTGGACGTTTACAAAAATGGATAGATAGAATAAACGAGGAAAAAATCTCTAATACAAAAATTTTTGAAACAGATAATGTAGATATACTTTTTTTGAAAGAGTTAAATAAAAAATATTTAGAACTTTTGTATGAAGAAAACGGTGTGGATTTTTCAAATCTTCAGCTTGAATGTTATAATATCCTAGTCACTAACAAAAATATTTTAAAAAAATATCAAAAGAAAATAAAATATATAATGATAGATGAGTATCAAGATACAAACTCTATCCAAGAAAAGATTTTTTTCTTGTTAGCAGGAGATAGGAAAAATATCTGTGTAGTGGGAGATGATGACCAAGGACTTTATCGTTTTAGGGGAGCCACTGTAAAAAATATTTTAGATTTTCAGAAAAATTTTCCTGAAGGACAGTGTAAAAAGATAGAATTAAATATAAATTACCGTTCCAATGAAGATATAGTTAAATTTTGCAATAATTGGCTAAAAACTATTGAATGGAATGGTTGGCGTTATGATAAAAATATGATTTCTGGTAGAATTGACGGAGGAAATTCACTGGGAGTTGTAAAAATATCCTATCAAGGGTCTGATAGAAAATGGCAGGAGAAAATCTATAGATTTTTATCATACTTAAAAAGCACTCAAAAAATAAAGGATTTTAATCAAGTGGCTTTTTTATTTAAAAGTTTAAAAGATAAGAAAGCAAAATATCTAGCAGAATATTTAGAAGAAAAAGGGATAGATATCTATTCTCCACGTTCTGGAAAATTTTTTGAGCGTGATGAGATAAGATTTGTAATTGGACTTTTTCTTTGTATATTTCATCAAGAGAAAAATTATCAGAAATATGATTATTACAATGAGTGTTATGAGTTTGCTAAAAAAGAGATAAGAGAAGATTTAGAAATAAGAGATTATATAGTAGAAAAAAGAAAAAATATCGAAAAAATATTAGAAGGAAATGAAGAAATAGAACTTGGAAATATGCTAACAATTTTTTATGAGCTTTTTAATTTTGAAAGTTTTAGAAAATATATAGATATTTCAGAAAATCATATTTTAAAAAATAGAAAAACATATAATCTAGGGATTTTTTCTAGTTTGCTTTTAAAATTTGATACTCTTTGTAAATTGAAAAGTTTAAATAGTAAAAATTATAAAAAAACTATAGATTATTTTTTTGAAAATCACTTTAATTTTTTACAAATGCACAATATAAATGAATATGAAAGTAAAGATATATCTCCAAGTGGAGCTGTATCATTTTTAACAATCCATCAATCAAAAGGTTTAGAGTTTCCATTTGTAGTAATAGGCTCTTTGAACAAGGGAGTTGAAATAAAAAATACAAATGAAAGACAGTTAGAACTTGAAATATCACAGGAATACGAGCCTAAAGATAGAAGAGAGGAGTTTGATTTCTTTAGACTTTTTTATACAGGTTTTTCAAGGGCAAAAAATCTTTTAGCACTGGCTTGTGTAGAGAATAATTATGTTCCAACACCTATTTTTAAAAAGGTATATAAAGATTTAAAAGATATAAAAAGTGAGGAGTTTAATTATAAAGATTTGAGTTTTGATGATGTAGAAGAATCAAAAGTAAAAAAAATAATTTCTTTTACTTCTCACGTGGCACTTTTTGAAAGATGTCCAATTCTTTATAAATTTTTTAGGAAGTATGAGTTTTCAAGAGAAAGTAATTTTGGAGAGTTTGTAGGAACGTTAATTCACGAAACTTTGGAAGATATAAATAAAAAATTAAAGGATAAAAATCCGCTAGATATAGAAAATATAAGGGAGATTTATAATAAAAATTATAAAAATCTTTTGAAAAAAATAGATATAATCCCTAATGAAGATTATATTGAGTATGGTTTTGAAAGTATAGTTGACTATTTTAAAAATTATAAAGAAATTTATCAAAATATAAAAGACTGTGAAATAAAAGTTTCATTTATAAGAGATGAATATATAATTGAGGGGATAGCTGACTTGGTTATTGAAAAAAATGGTGAGCTTGAGATAATAGATTTTAAGACAGGAAAATTAGGAAAAAATATAGAGGAGTATAAATCTCAACTTAGAATTTATGCAATGCTTTTAAGTGAAAAATATCAAAAGAAAATAAAAAACGCTAAACTTTTTTATATAACAGAAAAGAGAGAGAATAAAATAATAGAAGTACCTATCAATGAAGATGAGATAGAAAATACAATTAAAAATTTTGATATTGTTGCTAAAAAAATAGTAAACAATGATTTTGAAGTAGAGTATATACCTAAAAAACTTTGCGAAAATTGTATTTTAAAAAAATATTGTGAAAAAATTTTGTGATTTTTTAGAAAAAGTTATATAATATTGTGGAGATTAAAAATAGAAAGAGGAAAAAAATGTATATTAAGTTTAAGAAAAATATTACAAATGAGGTAGTTGAAAAAGCTAAAAAAATAATCGAGGGTTGTGGGCTAGGAACTTTAGATATTTTTGATGAAGAGATAAGAAAAGTAGGGATATTAGGAAATAATAAAAAAAATCTAGTGGAACTTTTGGAAAATGATAAAGAAGTTTCACAAGGGATAGATAAAATAATGGAGATAAGTGTTCCTTATAAATTTTCTAGTCGTGAATTTAAAAAATCAGATACAATTATAAAAATAAAAGATGTTGAAATAGGTGGAGATGACTTCACTCTTATTGCTGGACCTTGCTCTGTTGAAAATAGAGAAATGGTAATGAAAATCGCCAAAGAAGTAAAAGAAAATGGCGGAAAAATCCTAAGAGGTGGGGCTTTTAAACCAAGAACTTCTCCTTATGATTTCCAAGGTCTTGAAGAAGAGGGACTTATTTATTTGAGAGAGGCTTGTGATAAATATGGTTTACTTCTTTGTACAGAGATAATGGACGGAAAAAATATAGACAAAGTATGTAAGTATGCTGATATTTTACAAGTTGGAACAAGAAATATGCAAAACTTTTCTTTGTTAAAAGATTTGGGAAAAGCTGATAAACCTATTCTTTTAAAAAGAGGTATGAGTGCCACTATAACAGAATTTTTAATGGCTGTTGAATATTTGATTGCCTACGGAAATAAAAATATAATTCTTTGTGAAAGAGGAATTAGAACTTTTGAGAGAATGACAAGAAATACAATAGATATAAATGCTATTGCTATGATAAAAGAGATTTGTCATTTTCCAATACTTATTGACGCGAGCCACGGAACTGGAATAAGAACTCTTGTTGAGCCAATAACTCTTTCAGGAATTATGGCAGGGGCTAATGGTTGTATGATAGAGGTTCACGAAAATCCTTGTTGTGCTTTATCAGATGGTGACCAAACTTTAAATTTTGAAGATTTTTCAAAAACTTGTAAAAAAATCTTTAAAACTTATGAATTTAAAAAAAGTTTATAAAAATAAAATCCAAGTGACTGAAATTTCAGAAACTTGGATTTTTTATTATTTTTTACTAGAGAACCAGTAAACTACAGATTGACAATCTTGAGGATTTCTATATCTATGAGGAGTATTTTCTTTTATAAAAATAGAATCTCCCTCATAAAGATGATATAGAGTTTTGTCAAGTTCTATTTCAAGCTCGCCTTTTATAACTACACCGATTTCATCATAACCATGTCCCCAAGAAAGATCATGAAAAGCTCCCTTTTCATCAATGGTGATTGCAATTCCGTTAAGGCTCTCTTTACCACTTAAAAGACGTTCAACTTTTAAAGAAGTTTTGTTGTTGTTAAATATTTCTTCCCTTTCTTTAGTACGAGTTACAGGTTTTTCTTCTTGTTCTTCACTTAAAATTTCCATTAAATTTATTCCTAAAGCTTGGCAGATTTGTTGAAGATTACTGATAGATGGACTGTTTAGATCTCTTTCTACATTGCTAAGAAATCCTAAAGAAAGTCCAGTCATATCTGACAAATCTTTTAAAGTATACTCTTTGCTTTTTCTAATATTTTTTATTTTCTCCCCCAAATTCATAGATTATTCCCTCCCGTCAAATATCTATAAAATTATATCACAAAAAAAGATTAATGTAAATTTAAGAATAACAGGTATATTTTAAAATTCATAATACTGAAAAAATATAAAAAATACTAAATTCAAAATAATGAAAAATATTCTCGAAGTTATATCTTAAAAATAGTAAAAATATTAAAAATAATACTAAAAAAATAAAAATTAAAATAAAAAAATTCATTTTAATAAAAAAGTTGTTGCAAGAAAATGAAATTCATGGTATACTTTTTCACGTATGTGAAAAAATAAAGTTTTGTCAATAGATAATACACTATGTTAATTTTTATTGAACAAATAGAAAAAAATAAGGAGAAAAAGAAATGGACGTAATTAAAGGAGTAGTATTATTATTTTTAGTTTTAGGAGGATTTTCATTCTTTAGTATGAAAATGCCAAAGGGAATGAAAGCAATGGGAGCTTTAGCAGGAGCAGCGACAGCTAGTTTTTTAGTTGAGGCTTTTCAATTATATGTTGGTGGAGATCTTTTTGGGATACCATTTTTAGGAGAAGTTGGAAAAGCAGCTGGAGGTTTAGGAGGAACTGCCGCAGCAATTCTTGTACCAATAGCTTTAGGAGTTAATCCAACTTATGCAGTTTTAATTGGAGTTTCTGTTTCAGGATTTGGAATATTACCAGGATTTTTAGCAGGATATATTTTATCTTTCTTAATTCCAAAATTAGAAGAGAAAATACCTCAAGGTTTAGATTTAATAGTTGTAATTTGTTTTATCGCACCACTTGCAAGACTTATAGCATCAATATCAAACCCAATAGTTAACTCTACTCTTTTAAATATAGGAAGAATTTTAGAAAGTGCATCTCACTCAAGTCCTATTTTAATGGGAATTATTTTAGGAGGAGTAATCACAGTTGTAGCAACAGCACCTTTATCATCAATGGCTCTTACAGCTATGATGGGATTAACTGGAGTGCCTATGGCAATAGGAGCTTTATCTGTAATGGGATCATCTTTTATGAATGGAGTATTCTTCCACAGAATGGGATTTGGAGATAGAAAAACAACAATAGCAGTTGCGATTGAGCCATTAACACAAGCGGATATAATTTCAGCAAACCCAATTCCGGTTTATATAACTAACTTTATCGGTGGAGCTTTGGCAGGAGTTGTAGTATCTTTATTTGGTCTTGTAAATAATGCAACAGGAACAGCTACACCAATAGCAGGTTTAATGGTAATGTACGGTTTCAATGATGCAATCACAGTTACAAAAGTTGCTTTAATGTGTGCTGGGTCAGGAATTTTAGCAGGATTTTTAGGTTCAGTAATATTTAAAAATTATAAAATAAAAACTGTAAATGAGATAAGAGGTGTTAACTAATGGATAGTTTAAGAGAATTATTTAAAATTGGTTGTGGACCATCAAGTTCTCACACAATGGGACCAGAGAGAGCAGCTAAAAAATTTAAAAGTGAAACACCTGAGGCTTTTTCTTATAAAGTTGAACTTTATGGAAGTTTGGCAGCTACTGGAAAAGGACATTTAACAGACTGGATAATAGAAGAAACTTTAAAACCAAAACATACAGAGATAGTTTGGATGCCTGAATTTGTTCATGAATATCATACTAATGGAATGAAATTTATGGCTCTTGATGAAAAGGGAAATGTTATAAAAGATTGGTTAGTTTTCTCTGTTGGTGGAGGAACTATAAAAGAGTTAACAGATAAAAGAAGTGGAGCTGGAGAATGTTATAACCTAAAAAAAATGGATGACATTATGGCTTGGTGTAAAGAGAATAATAAAGAGCTTTGGGAATATGTTGAGTTTTGTGAAGGAAAAGAGATTTGGGATTATTTAAAAACAATTCTTGACGCAATGAATCAAGCTGTTGATAGAGGAATAAAAAAAGATGGAGTTCTTCCTGGAAAATTAAGATATCCAAGAAGAGCAAAAGAGATTTATGATAAAATCGACAAAAGAAGAAACTATTTAGTTTTGACTAAAAAAATATTTGCTTATGCATTAGCAGTTTCTGAAGAAAATAGTAGTGCAGGAACAATAGTTACAGCTCCAACTTGTGGTTCAGCAGGAGTAATTCCAGGACTTTTAAGAGCTTTAATTGAAGAGTGGGAGTTAGATGAAACAACATCTTTAAGAGCTTTAGCAATAGCTGGACTTATAGGAAATCTTATAAAAGAAAATGCAACAATCTCTGGAGCAGAGGGAGGTTGTCAAGCTGAGATTGGTTCTGCTTGTTCAATGGCAGCTGGAATGGCAGTTTATATTTTAGGTGGAACAACAGAGCAAATCGAATACGCAGCTGAAATGGGAATGGAACATCATCTTGGAATGACTTGTGACCCTGTTGGAGGATATGTTCAAATCCCTTGTATAGAAAGAAATGCTATTGTGGCAGTAAGATCTTTAAATACAGCTGACTATGCACTTTCAACAGACGGAGCTCATACAATAAGTTTTGACCAAGTAGTTGTAACAATGAAAGAAACTGGTTGTGATATGTGTTCTTCTTATAAAGAAACATCTACTGGTGGGCTTGCAAAATACTATGATAAATTTTTAAAATAATATAGAAATAAAAAATCCAAGTTACTAAGCTTAGTTTCTTGGATTTTTATTTATTATATTAAATTTAGATAATCAAACATAGTTTCATCGTTATAAAAATATGGAATTTCAGTTCCAAGGATATTTTCTATCTCTTGAAGTCTGTAAAATCTTATAAATTCCATCTCATCTTTTAAAAGACCAATCTCTTCCATAAGAGTTTTAT
>Gold_p2__coassemble_664_pt1 | contig 19705 bp, 18 predicted proteins | sample Gold_p2__metabat2_low_PE_035 | metagenome-assembled genome bin Gold_p2
TTGGCTTTCAGCTGTGGATTTCCATTTTCATAATAAACTTCATAAACTCCATCTAGGTCATTATTTTTAAATTCTTGTCTTGTCCATACATTTCCATTTTTATAATAATCTTCTTTCAGACCATTAAGTTCCCCATCTTTATAGTTTACTATTGTTTCTAAAGTACCATCTTCCAAATAAGATTTCCATTCGCCGTCTTGTAGGCTATTTTTATAACTTCCTGAAAGTCTTATGTTTTTATTTTCGTGATATTCTTTAAACTCTCCATTCATCTCGCCGTTTTTATAAGTTACTTCTCCTTGAAGATTTCCATTTGGATAGTATGCTTTAAATTCTCCATCAAGAACTCCGTTTTTATAATTTCCTGATACTCTTAATTTTCCTGTATCACTGTAAAATTGTTCTGTCAGTCCGTCTCTTTCTCCCTCTTTAAAGTTGGCATCATCTACAAGAATTCCCTCTTCTGTATATAGCTGGAAAAGCCCATTTTGTTTTCCATCTTTCCAATGTCCTATTTCTTTTATATTATCTTTATAATAACTAACATTTAAGCCGTGAAGTTCTCCACTTTTATAAGAATAAATATTTGTATAATCTCCGCTTGTCTCTTTAATTCTTCCGCTAAAAGGTTTTCCATCTTCATCACAAAGTTTTCCGTTAATATTTTTTAACTGTTCTTCTTCAATAGCAGGAAGATATTTAAAAAATGAATATCTATTTTTATAAACATAACTTCCAATACCAACTCCGACTAATAAAATTACTCCTAGTATCACTTTTATTTTCATAAATTACCTCCTGTAATTTTCGTCAATCTCTTTTATTATTATCTCCTCTTTTGCTATTTTAGGGCTTGAATAATTTTCTTTAGGATTTCTTTGCCCATAAGTAAAAAGAAACCATAAACCCAAAATTCCCATAGGAGCAAATAACATTCCAGCAACTATAAAAACCCAATTTCCAGCTTTTTTACTATCTTCTATATAATATTGATAGGGATTTTTAGAATTATATTTAAGTTCAACATATTCTCCAACTTGAAAATCTGTAGGACTTACATTATGTTCTACCTCTATTTCTTCTCCATTTGCCTTATAACTAAAAACAGGATAATAGACATAACGACCCATTCTTCCTTTACTTCCCCTGCTCCACCTTTTTTCAAATCCTATAACTTTTGCCATGGTCGGCTCAGTACATTTTATTTTATGATAAAAAGGATAAATCAAAATAAAAATTCCAACTACTGTAAAAATAAAGCCAATGAAAAATATACACCAAAATTGTCCTCTAGTCATAAGTATCACTTACCTTTCTAAAAAATAAAGCCAAATATCTTTCTTACTATTGAAATTCCTAAGAAAATTCCTCCTATAATTATTAAAATATATTCTCTGCCTTTGTTAGCTCCGTCTTCTGCAATCCAATATTCCTTTGGATTATTTTTATTGACTAAAAGTTTATAATCTTTTCCAACTTCATATTCTACCAAATTAACATCTTTTATTTTCTTTATAAATTTTTTAGTTTTTTCAGGAATCTCATCAATATTTATATTTTTTAATTCTTCCCTTGCTCTATTGTTATATTGTCCTCTATATTCCTCTTCATAAGTTATCCCCTCTACAACATATTTGAAAACAGGATAATGTCTATTAAAATTTGGAGAGTAGTTATATTTTACAAGAGTTCCTGTTGTATAAAAATTTCCATCAATAGCTTTATTATATTGAAAAATATTAAAACTTCCTATTGCAATCAATACAGCTCCTATAAAAGTCATCATATTTACCAACTCCTTGTTTTTCTAAACTCTATTTATAAAAAAAATGTTCATAACAAAAATATCTTTTGATTTGTCAAAAAACATTCTCACTATGAACATCACCTCCAATTTTGAGGATAAAATCTTTTTTATATTTTATTATAACATACTTTGTTTTAAATTACACAATATTTTTAAAAATAATTACAATAAAAAAACTGCACCTTTTCTTATTTCTAAGATTTTAGGTACAGTTTATATTTTTATTATGCTTCTTCTTTATATCTTCTAATCATATCCAATACTTCCATATCTTCATCAAGAGTTATTCTTACAACGGAATTTGGATTTGCAACTGTTGTTTCCTCTTCGTGTCCATTTTTTCCTATTAAAGTCATTGTTGGAAGAGTTATTTTTCTTGGATCATATTTTGGAGTAACTACTTCTAACTCCTCTCCACTCTCAAGTCTATTTCTTATAGCTAAGATATATTGATTATCTCCGATTTTGTCTATAACTTTTGCTACAAGTTGATGAGTTTGGCTGTAAGAGTTTCTATCGTTGTAGTTTTGAGCCTCTGCTCCCGGTCTTCCGTGATAGAATCCTTCAGTATAAAGTCTGTGAGAAGTTGACTCTAATTCTTTTATCCATTTTTCTTCAAAAGAATAATTTCCAGCATAATATTTATCAATAGCCTCTCTATATGTTTTAACAACATTAGCTACATAATATATTCCTTTCATTCTTCCTTCGATTTTTAATGAATCTACTCCAGCTGCTAAGATTTCATCTATCATTCTTATAGTACAAAGGTCTTTTGAACTGAAGATAAATGTTCCATGTTCATCTTCAAATACTGGCATATATTCTCCCGGTCTTTTTTCTTCCATTAAAGAATATCTCCATCTACAAGATTGAGCACAGTCTCCTCTATTTGCATCTCTTCCTGTCATATAGTTACTTAAAAGACATCTTCCAGAAATAGACATACACATTGCTCCGTGGATAAATACTTCTATCTCAATATCTGGAACTTTTGCTTTTATCTCTTTTATATTTTCTAAAGAGATTTCTCTTGCAAGAACAACTCTTCTTGCTCCCATATCTCTCCAAGCTTTAACTGATACCCAGTTTGTATTACTTGCTTGTGTACTTACACTTATTGAAAGATTTGAGTTTTGTTTTACTATTTGGAAAACTCCAAGGTCAGCAACTATAACTCCGTCAACATTTATGCTTTCCAAAAATTTTACATATTCTGGTAAATCTTCTAATTCTTCATTGTGTGGTATTACGTTTAATGTAACATAAACTTTTTTTCCAAGGCTGTGAGCATACTCAACAGTCTTTGTTAATTCTTCGTCAGAAAAATTATTGCTCCCTGCTCTTAGGTTAAATGCCTTTCCTCCTAAAAATACTGCATCAGCACCATAGTGAAAAGCCATCTCCATTTTTTCTATATTACCTGCTGGAGCTAGTAATTCTACTTTTTTCATTATATCTCCTTCTATTAAAAAAATTTAAAAACTAATCTATCTTAGTAGTATAATCACCAAACTTAGTTATTTCGTGGAAGAATCTAAGTTTGACAGTTCCTACTGGTCCGTTTCTCTGTTTACCAATGATTACTTCTGTAATTCCTTTTTCATCAGTATTCTCATTATAATAATCATCACGGTATAAAAATATTACCATATCGGCGTCTTGTTCGATAGCTCCCGATTCTCTCAAGTCTGAAAGCATCGGTCTTCTATCAGCTCTTTGTTCTGGAGCTCTGGAAAGTTGAGAAAGTGCTATTATTGGCACGTCAAGTTCTCTTGCAATTCCTTTTAATGAACGAGAAATATCTGATATTTCTTGTTGTCTGTTATCTCCTTTTCCTGTTCCTTTTATAAGTTGAAGATAGTCGATAACTATTGCGTCAAGTCTACCCATAGCTTTTAATTTTCTAGCTATTGACCTTATCTCAAGAACATTTACACTTGGAGTATCAGCAATATGGATTTTTGCTTCAGAAAGTTGTCCACAAGCTATACCGATTTTTCCCCATTCATCATCAGTTAGAAATCCATTTCTTATTTTTTGAAGTCCTATACCTGATTGAATAGCCAAAAGTCTTTGTAAAAGTTGAGCACTAGACATCTCAAGACTGAATAATAAAACTCCCTTTTCCTCTCTTGCTGCCATTGTAAGAGCTATATTTAATGCAAAAGCTGTTTTTCCCATAGAGGGTCTTGCAGCTAATATTATCAAATCAGATGGATGAAATCCACTTGTTTTTTCATCAAAAACACTAAATCCAGAAGATATTCCTGTTGTTGCACCTTTATTTTTTACTATAACTTCTAATCTTTTTAACTCCTCAGTTATAGCCTCTCTTATATTTACTATATCTTTAGAGTCTTTATTTTCAGCTATTTTAAAAATTAAACCCTCTGCTTTATCCAAAATCATATCAGCATCTTCATAACCATCATAAGCCATCTCAACAATTTTTGTTCCAGCCTCTCCAAGTTTTCTAAGAAGTGCTTTTTCTTTAACTATTTTTGCATAGGACATAAGATTTGCAGCTGTTGGTACACCTTTGATTATCTCCATCAAAAGTTCTTCACCGTTAATCTCATCACATTTTCCCATTTTTCTAAGTTTTTCTAATATCAAAACTGGGTCAATGCTCTCTTGATTGCTATAACATTCACTCATAGCCTCAAAAATATATCTGTGAGCTACCTTATAGAAATCATCTCTCCCTACAACTCCTATGACTTCTCCAAAAGCATCTGGTTTTAAAAATATCCCTCCTAGTACAGACCTCTCTGCCTCCATACTACTTGGAACAGTTTTAAATAATTCTTTTTTATCTTCCATTTCTATCCTTTTGTTACTACAGTCATTTCAGCTTTAACTTCTGGATGTAATTTTAAAACTGCTTTGTGTTCTCCTAATGCTTTTATACTACAATCTATTTTTTTTCTGTCAATTTTTACATTGAATTTCTTTTCTAATTCAGCTGAAACTTCTTTATTTGTTATAGCACCGAATAATTTTCCATTTTCTCCAACTTTAACTTCGATAACTAATTTTTCTTTTTCTAATCTTTCTTTTAAAGCGATTGCTTTTTGTTTTTCTTCTTCATTTCTTTTTTCATCTTTTTTCTTTTGATTTTCTATTCTTTTTAATTCTTCAGCAGTGGCAATTATCCCTTTATTATTTTTTAATATAAAGTTTTTAGCATATCCGTCAGATACAGATATTAAATCCCCTTTTCTTCCTTGTCCTGCTACGTCTTGTGTTAAAATAACTTGTATTTTTGCCATTATCTTTTTCCTCCGTTGTTTAATTTCACTATATGTATTTTTATAAAATCAAAGCACTCTAAAGCTCCTATAATAAAAGTAATTCCTGAAAAATAGAATCCCACAGCTAGAGCTCCCATTTGACTTATTATGCTATTATTTATTTTACTATTAATTAGATTATAAATCAACTTTATTCCGTATAAAGCATAAGTTATTTTTAAAATTGCTAAAGTATTTACAGCTATTACTTTTCCAAAGCTAGCATATCTACTTACAAAAAACGCAATTATATAAATAATTATCCATTGATAAGATATTTTCCAATCTTTATACTCTTTTTTCTTAAGGATTAAATATGAAAAATATGCAATAGCTCCTGTATAAATATATAATAAGAACATTCTATATTTTGTTGCATAATTAAATATCATACTTAAGTCCCTTTGACTTATTCCATATTGATTAGTATATACATCAGTTATAGTTTTTTTAAGTACTTCCAATGTGTCACTAGCTTGCCCTAAGAATAATATCATCAAAACTGTTGAAACTATGCTTGTAATTATTATTCTATCAAAAATCTTTATTTCCATTTTTGTCTGAAGAGTTTCAAACATATAATAAAGAACCTCTATTACCAAAAATAAAGATACATAAAGCATAAGTGTCATCTTACTAACAAATCCTATAAGTAAAAATAGAGCTGTATTCACTATGAATATTTGTTTTTGATTTAATTTTTGATTAGCTCTTATTTTATATACTGGGAATATAAAACTTGTTAGAGGAAATATCATCGCCACATTAAATATTAAAAAAGAAACTGCCACTGTTTTTAATACCTCTATGACTTCAAATCTCTCACTTAATCTCATCTATTTTCTACTCCTCTGAAAAATATGCCAAGATATCCTTAGTCATATTCTCATTTCTTTTTTCGTCAATTTTTCTATCCTTTTTAAAGAAATAACTTAGTTTTAATTGGGTATTCATAACCTTTTGAACTATCTCTTGGAATGGAAGATTATAATAATCTGATTCCATTTGTTCCTTAGAAAACTCATTCTCTCTAAATCCTATACAAAGCTCATCATCTTGTAACTTCATAGGAAAAGCGTCTGCTAGAAAAGCCTTGTATGTAGGTTTTTCATCTTTTGCCATTTTTAAAATATCGTTCCATTTAGATTTTACATCTTCTAGAGTAATAGATATTTTTTTAGCTTGTGTTTCTTCTCCATCAGTTACAGATTTTGTTTCTACAGGAACTTCCCTATAAATTATCTCTTGTTTTACCTCTTTTTGAGTGTTTATTATAGTATTTAACACCACATACCCAAGAAGTCTTTTATCCTCTTCATACTTAAATTTATTTAAGCTATCAAAAACTCCTCCGATTATTTTTAATCCTTGACTGACTTCTATATTTCCTGCAAAAGTTTCATCTTTTATATATTTTGCAAAATCTTTAAAAAATTTCTCAATATCAATTGATTCTATCCAAAGTTTTTCTAAAAACTCCACACCCTTTTGTAAAGATGTTCTCTTTATTATATCATAAAAATCTCTTAAAAGACTTTTCGGTGTAATTCCTATTGTCTTACTTGTAGATTCCTCTGTTATATTCTCTCCAAGATTTGAGATGATTACTCTCTCTAAAATAGAGATAGCATCTCTCATACTTCCTCCTGAAGTTTCATATATTATCTCCAAACTTCCATCATCTATCTTTATATTTTCTTTTTCACAAATATCAGAAAGTTTATTTTTTACCTCTTGATAACTCAAAGTTTTAAAATCATATCTTTGACATCTTGAGATTATTGTTGGAAGTATTTTATCTGGCTCTGTTGTAGCAAGTATAAAAATTACATGTTCAGGTGGCTCTTCTAAAGTTTTTAGTAAAGCATTAAAAGCCTCTTTAGTCAACATATGAACTTCATCTATTATATATATTTTTTTTCTTCCCTTTGAGGGTTGATAATTTATCTTATCTTTTAGCTCTCTTATCTCATCTATCCCTCTATTTGAAGCAGCATCTATCTCTATTAAATCAATAAAACTTCCTCTGTCTATTTCTCTACAAGCCTCACACTCATTACAAGGTGTACTGCTTATACCATTTTTCAAGCAGTTTACACCTTTAGCTATAAGTCTTGCTGATGTTGTTTTACCAACTCCCCTTGGACCATTAAAAAGATATGCGTGAGCTAACTTATTATTATCCAAAGAGTTTTTTAAAGTTTTTATTATATCAGATTCTCCTGCCACTTCTTCAAAAGTTTTAGGTCTATATTTTCTATAAAGTGTCATATGCATAATTTATCTCCCATAGGAAAATTATTCTAACTCATAATTTCCCATCTTAGTTCTTAAAGTATTTCTTGTGATTCCTAAAATCTCTGCTGTTTCTACTCTCTTTCCACTAGTTATTTCTAAAACTTGTCTTATAAGTTCTTTTTCTACTTTTGATATTACATTTGCGTAATAAGCACCTTTTCCACTAGCTTGGAAAGCTGAAATCTCTCCCTCTATCCAATCTGCTAAAATCCAGTCTTGAATATCTCCCTTTCTCTTAACAGGTCTATTTCCTAATACATTATTTGGTAAATCTTCCACAAGGATAGAGTTTCCTCTACATAGAGCCACTGCTGATTTTATAGCATTTTTAAGCTCTGTTACATTTCCCGGCCAATCATATCTCATAATTTTTTTGATAGCTGGTTTACTTACACCTTTAACAGCTTTGTTAAGTTCGGCGTTGCATTCAGATAAATATTTGTCTATTATAAATGGAATGTCGTCTTTTCTCTCTCTTAAAGGTGGAATTGTTATTTCTAAAACTTTTAATTTGTGATAAAGTTCTTCAATAAAAGTTCCATTTGTAATTGCCTCTTCTAAGTTTGCACTAGTTGTAGCAATAATTCTTATATCAGTTTTTATTGGGTCTGCTCCTCCCATTCTAAAGAACTCTTTTTCTTGTAATAGATAAAGTATTTTTGATTGAATATCTAAGTTTAAAAACTCTATATTTCCAAGATGAAGTGTTCCTCCATTTGCTTTTTCTAAATCTCCCGCTTGTGAGAATATAGCTCCCTCAAAAGCTCCTTTCTCATATCCAAATAATCTTCTTTCTAGTAAAGAGTTTTGGAATGATGTACAGTTGATACTAATGAAAGGTTTTTTTGCAGAATCACTAAATTGATGAATAGAAGTAGCTACACTTTTCTTTCCTGTTCCTTTTTCTCCAACTATAAGAACTGGAACTCTACTTATAGCAACTTTTCCTATTTTTTTATAAACTTCTACTATCTCTTTAGTTTGCCCTATAAGTCTTTCACCAGTATTTTTATTTTTATCTACTCTCTCTGCCATAAGTTTATGATCTTTTACAGATTTTTCAATAATTTTTATTATCTCATCAGTTTCTGATGGTTTTAAAATATAATCATAAGCCCCTGCTTTGATACTTCCAGCTACAACTTTTAAGTTTGAACTTTGACCTAAAACTATTATAACAGCTTTCTTTTGAAATTCCTCTATTTTTTTTATAATATTTATCAAAGTATCAACAGGAAGTTGCATCTCCTCTACTAACACACACTCATATCTTCTGTCTTTTAAAGCCTCTATAAAATCAGTTACATTTTCTACAACCTTGATTTCATTATCTATATTATTTTCTAACTTTTCTTTTAGTTCAACCTCTATTCTAAACCCTAATATGTTCATCTGCTTTCTCTCCTTTATTATACTCCTTTCAATTTGAAAGTATAATCTAATATAACTTTTCCTTTTATTCTTAGTCCGTGTTTACTTAAGTATATTTTCCAAGTACGTCCAATATTTTCTATAGCTCTGTTTATTTCAGGAACTCCACTTCCTTTTATAATTGTAAGGCTTAGGACTTCTCCCTTTTCATTTACATCAAGTCTTACTTTTACAGTTCCTTGTAATCCTCTAAGTTCTGCTTTTTCTGGATAAACAGGTTCTTTATTGGAAGAATCCCATCTAGCAATAATATCTCCATCTTCAAGTCCTAATTTATATCCACTAGGTAATCCTTCCACTCTTCCTTTATCAACTTTTATATTTTCAAAAGAAAGATTTTTATCAGAATTTAATGTTAAATTTTCATCTTCTGTATTAGACATAATTTTATCTATTATTTTTGAATCACTAAAAACAGATTTTTCTTTTTCTAATCCAGGATTGTCCTCTCTCTCATATTTAAGCTCTTTTTTATAAGACATTGCAGCATTTTCTAATTGATTATTTTTCTTGAAAGTTTTTTCCTTTTGAGTAGAAATAATTTCAAAAGATGGTGCTTGTATTGACTTTGAAAGTTCAACTAAACTTAAATTTTTCTCTTTCTTAACTTCTACTTTATTTTCTACAACTTTATCAGTAGTTGTTTTTACAATCTCTTTCTTTTCAGTTTTCTCTTTTGCTGGAAGAGTCTTATTATTTGCTTTAGAATATGTTTTCTCTTTTTCTAAGGCTACAAGACCAACTTTTAACTTCTTATCTCCTACATCTTCTGTTTGTAAACTAGGCAATATCAGTATAAGTCCTATATTAAGAGCTGAGGCTACAATAAAAGATAAAAAATCATTTTTCTTAATTCCCACAACACTCAACTCCTATTTTTGAAATACTGTATCAATATCTAGTTGCTCTGCACCTGCCTCTTTAGAAAGAGTCATAATTTCCACTATAAATCCATAATCAAGTGTTTTATCTCCACTTATTACAACAGCTTTATTTTCTGATTCAGCTAATACTTTTGATAACTCTCTTTTTAAGTTAGCTTTCTTTATAAGAATTTTTTTATTTTCCTTTCCATCTTGATATTTTAGGAAAATCTCTTTTGAGTTAGTCAAGCTAAGTTGTACTTCTTTTACTGTTTTTACCTCTCTTATAGTAGATTGAGGTAAGTCAATTTTTATTCCTGTATCAATATCTTCAAAAGTTGTCGCTACCAAGAAAAATATCAATAAAAGAAAGACAACGTCTATAAGAGGAGTCATTTCTAAAATAATATTTTGATTATTTCTTCTTCTATATCTTTCTATTTTCATAACCTATCTCCTAAAGTAATTGATAACCTCTGTACTTGCTTTTTCCATATCATTAATAGTATTATCGATTTTTTTATTGTAATAGTTGTAAATTATCATAGCAGGAATTGCTACAAATAATCCTCCAGCTGTTGTAAATAGTGCCTCAGATATTCCTTCTGCTAAAACTGCAGCATCTCCTGTACCGTGAATTGCTACTGCTTGGAAAGCTTTTATCATACCTGTAACTGTTCCTAAAAGTCCTAAAAGTGGTGTTACGTGAGCTACCATTGATAAAACCCACATATTTTTTTCTAGACGACTTATTTCTGATAAAGCTGACTCTCTAGCTTTTTCTTCTAAAGTAGTTATATTAGCTGTCTTTGTTTTTGCCCAGATAGCTAATACATCTTTTACAACTCTACCACTAGCAGATTTAGAATTTCCCAAAAACTCAATAGCACCTTTTATATCATTTTCTTCTAAATATTTTTGAAACTTATCTCTTATATCATCAAATCTGTTTCTCTCTGATAAAATAAAGTAAAAAAATCTCTCAATAATAACTGTTGTACCTAGAATAGACATACCTGCTATGAAGTACATCAATATTCCACCTTTTTCTATCCAATACATTTTCTATTGTCCTCCTAATTATAAAGCTACTGCTATTCCAGCTACTGCTAATATTCCTAATATAACTTTCCAAATAGATGATTCTTTTTCAACATCTCCAGATAATTCTTTTTTTAATTTTTCATCTTCTCTTAATAAGTTAGCCTCTTTTTCCTCTTTTAATTTTTTGTTAGATACATTTAGTCTTGTAGCATCTACTTTTTCTTGTTCTAACTCTAGCCCCTCTTCTTTTATTTCTCTAACTTCTAAAGTATCTTTATTTACTCCAGTAACCTCTTTGTCTATTAAAACATTACTTTGTTGAACTACCTGATTTTCTGCTGAATAAACTCCTAAACTCATTGCTAACATTAATAATAAAACAGTTTTTTTCATTCCTTACCTCCGTTTTTATTTTTCCTTAAGTTTTTATTTTTTTGTTTCAGTTACTTCTTTAGTTTCAACTGGTACTTCTTTTACTTCTGATTTTATCTCATTAGATTGTATATCCTCTTTTACTGACATCTCAGCTTTCTCGATTTCAGAAGATTCTCCTTCTACTTCAACTTCATTTTCTAAGACTTTGATTTTATCAACTATATCTTTGTATTTATCAGCTGACAATTTATTTATCTTACTTAACTCATCATAATATTTTACAACATTTTCTTTATTTTCTTGTTGTAAACTTATATATAATAGTTTTTCTAAAATAAATTCGTGGTACTCACTAGCTTTTGGATTTCTGTCTATCTCTTCATAAGCAGATACAGCTTTTTTGTAATTCTTGTTCATTTCATAAACTTCAGCTAGTTTTATTTGAGCTGGTATTACATAATCACTTTGTGGATAAAGTACAAATACTTTTGTAAGAGTTACTTCAGCCTCACCAAGTTTTCCCTCTTTAGTATAGATATTTCCAATCATATATAGAGCATAATCTTTGTAAGAACTTACATCTAATTTGTCTATATCTTGATAGTATTTTAAAGCCTCTTTGTATTTTTGACTTGAATATTCGTCATCAGCTAGATTTTTTAAAGCATAATCTTTATAATCTTTTGATTTAAGAAGAACTTTTTCTGATTTTCTAGCCTCATCAAACATCTCTTGACTTCTATAATAAACTGAACTGTAATAAGCTTTTTTATAAGTATCGTTTAGTTTATCTATCCAAACTTTTGCCTCTTTCTTATCATTTGATAGAAGAGTAATGTCAATTATTTTCTCTAATGTAGAATCTTTTTCATCTTTGCTAGTCATCTTAGCATATAGATTTTTATATTCTTCTAAAGCTTTAGACATATCTCCTTTTTCAACTAATACCTTTCCTCTTATTATCATAAGATTTTTCATATATGTTGATTTTGGATAAGTCTTAGCAAAAATCTCACTTTCTCCCAAGAATTTATCAACTTGATTTAGAGATAAATAGCATTGAAGTTTCCAATAGTTTGCTCCCTCTCTATAATCTTTTTGATATTTTTTATCATTTCCAATTTCTTGGAATAACTCTAAAGCTTTTACATAATCTTTCTCAGCAAAATATGTATCAGCTATTTGATACTTAGCATAAGAATATCTTCCTCTATATTTTTGTAAGATTGTAAAATATTCTCTAGCTCTTTTGAAGTTTTCCATTCTATAATAAGAGATACCAATAATATCTATAATATCATCTATTCTATAAGCCTCTTTATTTGAAATATAAGCTCTACCATCAGTTAAAACTGTCTGATATTTTTCCCATAAGAAATTATTTTTTATTGTTGAGTATCTTACTTTTTCATCTAATTTAGGGTCTATTCCCTCTTTTTTATTAAGTTCCCCAAAAAACTCATTAGCTTTTGGATAGTTTCCTATTCCCATATAAGCAATACCTTTTAGGTACTCATTGTCGTCTGTTGGCTCTAAAGTATTTAGATATTCCAAAACCTCAGTATATTTTTTCTCATTTACTAAAAGGTCTACCAGTTTGTTAGTCATTCCGACTTCACTTTCTGTGGCTAAAAACTCTTTATAAGTATTTTCAGCCTTTGCCATATTTTTATTTTTATAATAGAACTCTCCTAAAAGAGTATAGATATCTTTTTTATAAGTTTTATCCTCTGGATATTTTTCCTTATACTCTGCCAAGATACTTTCCATTAATTTATCATCATCTAATTTTCTTCCAACTACCATTTTTCTATAAAGATTTTCAAGCTCTGGATAGTCTTTATAAACTTCGCAGTAATAATTATAAGATTTTTGATATTCTTCTAATTCATAAGCTGAGTTTGCAAATACAACTCTAACATCATTATATTTTTTACTGTCCATTAGATAATCATTAAGAGTTGGCTCATATTTTAAAACCTCAGCATAATTTTTAAGATTGTAATATGATAAAATCTCATAATATTGTGCATCTGTTTTATATTTTGGAGAGTCAATCTTTTTAAATTCCTTGATTGCTCTATCGAAGTTATTTTCTTTAAAATAAGCATAGGCATAAGCATATTGAGTTCCTTGGTCTTTAGTTGGTATCTTATCAAAGAAGTCAATAGCTCTTGTATATTCTCCCTTAGTTATAAAGAAACTTCCAAAAACTTTTGAGGCTTTTACTATATCAGCTTTATCTGTAAGAGTTGAATAAAGTCTTAAAGCTTTTGTTGCCTCACTTCTATTTAAGTATATCTCTATTAAAACTAATTTTCCCTTTAGACTATAAGAATCATTTGGAAAGTTTTTTAAACCTGATTCTAAATATTCAATAGCTTTATTTATATTGTTTAGTCTGTAGTTTAAAACTCCATAAAGATATGTTATAAGTGGTAAATCTTTATTTTTAATATTCATATTATTATATACGTTTACAGAGTTTAAAGCCTCTTGATGTCTTCCAAGATTTAAAAGAACCAAAGATTTATAAAGGTAAGAATTTTCTAAATTTGCTCCTTGTAAAGAGATTGCCTCGTTAAAATGAGCTAGTGCCTCTTCATTTCTTCCATTATTTAGAAGAATGATTCCACTTTCGTAGTCTGTCATCTCATTTACTTCTTCGTCTAATCTTATTATATTTTTATAATAACCTGATTTTGTTTTATCATTTTCTAAAAGAGCGATTCTATAAAGATATGAATAAGCCTCATTTTTTTCAGATTTTTTTATCTTATACTCTGTCATATATTTATTAAAATAAGTTTTTGACTCTTCATAGTTTCCATTTAGATAGCTTATAATCCCAATTCTTTTACATAAATCTTTGTTATATTTTGATTTTGGATAGATATTTAAGAATTTTTTTGATTCTTGAATAGCCATCTCATATCTTCCTTGACCATATAACTCATTAAGAAAAGTTATGTCTTCTTTCATTCCACCATAAGCTAAACTGCTAATAAATAAAGAAAATATTAATATCTTTGTAGCATTTTTTCTCACAAGTTTTCACTCTCCTTTATTTAAAACATTATTTAAGACTTTTCTTATCTCCTTAATATCCACATCTGTATTTACACAAGGAGAGTCTTTTATTATATTGAATATTCCATAAACATTCATTGGATACATATCGAATATTCCTGTCACTAAATCTCTTTTACAAGCCACTGCTATTATAAAATCTGGTCTCTCTTTCTTAAGATAAAGTCTTGCTAGTGTTCCCCCAGTAGCCACTTTTACAGATAAACCATATTCCTCTTTCAAAGCTAAGAAATCTCCCATTTTACATTTCCCACATTTTTTACAATTTTTTACATCAGAAGTTATCTTGAATATACAATCTTCATTTTGAAGACAATGTGGTAGTAAGATAGAAATTTTTTTAGGGGATTTCCCTTTGATATTTTTTAAAACTCTTCTGTTGTTATAATTTACTAATTTGTAAGAAAATTTATTGAAAGCTTTTTGGTCTTTTAAGATTTTCTCTTCAAAAAAATAACATACAAAATAATAATTATACACCAATTTCGTCATAATATTTTTAAAAAATTTGGTCATAATTTTACCCCATGTAGAATTTTTTTTATACACCAAATTATATCATATTTTTATCGCTATTTCAATTTCTTGTGTAATTTTTTTACAAAAAAAAGGAAAGGTTTTTCCCCTTTCCTTTATTTTTCAATTCTTAATCTTTTAGAGCTAGTGGCATAACAATGTATATATATTTATCATTTCCCTCTTCTATGATTTTTACAGAGCTATTTGCCTCTTTTAATTCTATGATTATATTTTTCTCATTATCTAAGTTTTGCATAAACTCCAATAGGAATTTTACATTTAAAGATATTCTTAGTGGACTACCCTCATAGTCTATCTTAATATCTTCCACAACTTTTGCTATACTACTTGTACCACTGATCAAAAGTCTTTTATCAGAAAATTCTAATAACGCTCCATTTTTAGCATCTGTATTATTTTTTACAAATATTTGAACTCTTTTTAATATTTTAGAAAACTCTTCATTTTTTATAACAAATTTTTTATTATAAGTAGCTCCTTCTAAAATTCCTCTATAATTTGGGAAAGTTAACTCAATAATTCTACAAATTATCTCTGTCTCTCCACTTATAAAATAGATATAATTTTTGTTGAATAATACTTTTATAGTTTCTAATGGCTCTACTTTTAAAAGTTTTGTTATAGCGTCAGCAGAATTTAAAGGAATACTTATATTTAATTTACAATCTGTATCAATCTCTTGCTCTAAATAAGTCATACGGTAAGTATCTGTTGTTATAAATCTTGCTACCTTGTCACTAGCCTCTAATCTTATACAATTCATTGCTAGATTTTCACTTCCAGTAGCTGCCGAATATTTTACTTTTTCAAAAACACTTAAAAGTCTTTGCCCCTCTATTGTAAACCAACTTTCAGCCTCATCATAAGAATATTCAATCTTTGGATATTCTTCAGCATTCATTGTAGAAAACTCTGTTGATGAATCTTCAGTCTCTATCACAAGCCCATTTCCTTGGACTTTTAATGATAGTTCTTTTTCAGATAACTCTTTTACATATTCATCTATTAGTTGAGGTTGAAAAGCCACAACTCCATCTTCTAATACTAAAGCCTCAGCTGTTGATACCATTGTTATTTCTAAATTAGTTCCATAAAAAGTTATTTTTCCATCTTTAGCCTTTAGGTACACACAACCTATTATAGGTTTTACCTTATTTTCAGATATTGCCTTTTCAACAATTCTTAACTTTTTTAGAAATTCTAATCTATCTATCTTTACAAACATTCTTCCTCCCAAATTCTAAATAAAAAGATTATTGTATAGATCTTTCCTATATTTTTTTCTTAATTTTTCTAATGTTTTTTTCTCAAGTTGTCTTACTCTTTCTCTAGTTATACTAAAAGTTTCCCCTATCTCTTCAAGAGTATGGATATCATAGCCATCAAGACCATATCTTCTCTTTAATATCTCTCTTTCTCTAGTAGTAAGATCATTTACCATATTTTTAACTTTTTCTCTACCCATTTTATTTATAAAATCTTTTTCTATATCTGTTTTATCTTGGATAGCCAAAGTATCTTCTAGGAAAATATTTTCTCCTACTTCTTCACTTAAAGACATTATCTCTTGAAAATCAAGACCTGCATCTTCCACAGTTTTTAGTTTTAGATTTAATTTTTCAGCAACCTCTTCATTTGTGGGATATTCTCCAGTTCTTACCATCTCATCTAAAATAAATTTATTTATTTTATTATAAAGATCATATTTATAAGACGGAACTCTTATCTCCCTTCCTTTATTAATAAGAGCCTTACTAATGGACTGTTTTATCCACCAAACAGCATATGTTGAGAAACGATATCCTTTATCTGTATCAAATTTTTCAACTGCGTGAATAAGCCCAATGTTTCCCTCGCTAATCATATCTATCAAAGACATCTTCTTATTCAAATAACTTTTGGCAATACTAACAACAAGACGAAGATTTGATACAATCAATTTATTCTTTGCCTCTATATCTCCAGCTTTTACTTTTAGAAGTAATTGCTCCTCTTCCTCTTTGGTTAATATTTTATATTTCCTTATATCATTCAAATAAATAGCTACTAGATCCTTTTCTTCCATTAGTACCACCCCAAGCTAAAATTCTTCTTTTAATTCACGTGTCATTAACTCCTCTACCATTTCAGTAGCTTTTTTATCTTCATATATAACTTTATATATAGCTTCTGTTATTGGCATTGGAACATTTAATTCTCTCGCCTTTTCATACACAGCTTTTACAGTAGGTACTCCCTCAGCTACCATTTTCATTCCATTTAAAATATCAGAAAGTTTTTCTCCCTTTCCTAATTTTTCTCCTACATATCTATTTCTACTATGTTTACTTGCACAAGTAACTATTAAATCTCCTATTCCTGCAAGTCCATTGAATGTTTCTGGATTAGCTCCACATTTTTCTCCAAATCTTATCATCTCTTTTATTCCACGAGTGATAAGTGCAGCCTTTGTATTATCTCCAAATCCCATTCCATCTGCAATCCCTGCTCCTAAAGCAAGACAGTTTTTAACAGCTCCTCCAAGTTCCACTCCAATCATATCTTCATTTACATATACTCTGAATACTTTTGAATTGAAAATCTCTTGAATTTTTTTAGCATTTTCATATTTTCCAGCTGCAACTATCGTAGTAGGTAACCCCATTGCTACTTCTTCTGCGTGAGTTGGTCCAGAAAGTACAACTATATTATTATGATATTTACCAAAAATCTCATCTTTTATAACATCAGAAAGTCTCATTCCTGTTGAAATTTCTAACCCTTTCCCTGTGTTAACTATCAACAGATCACTTCTTAATTGATTAGAGAATTGAGCCACAACACCTCTTAATACTTGTGATGGAATTGAAAATATAACCACTTTGGCATCTTTAAAAAGATTTTCTTTTTCGTTTGTTACATGTAAATTATCTGGAAATTTTACCCCCGGTAAAAGTTCATTTTCTCTTGTTTTTTCTAATTTTTCTGCTAATTCTTTGTTATATTCCCACATAACAACATCAAAGCAATTTTTTCTAGCCAGTGTCAAAGCTAAAGCTGTCCCCCAGCTACCTGATCCTACTACTACTATTTTTTCCATAAAATCCTTAGGCAATTATATTTTGCCTACCTCCTATTTTATTTTTTAAATACTATTTTCGATTCTGTTCCATTTAAAAGTCTTGTTATATTTGTTTTATGTTTGTATATAACGAAAACCCCTATAAAAACACTAAGTATTGATAGGGTAAATTTGTCCACTCCATCTTTTGCAGGTAGAATCATTGTCATTATTGGCAAAATTATAGCTGCTGTAATTGAAGAAAGTGATACATATCTTGTGAAGAAAACAACTATTAAAAATCCTAGTGTGGCAATACCAATAGCTTTTGGAGCTAAAAATAAAAATACTCCTAAACTTGTTGCAACTCCTTTTCCTCCTTTAAAATTTAGAAAACAAGAAAAAGAATGTCCTAGTATCGCTATAAGACCAATGACAACAATATATTTTTCAGATACTCCCATTTTACTTGCAACCAAAAGTGGCAAATAACCTTTCAAAGCATCTATTACCAAGGTCATAATCCCATAGACTGCACCTAAATTTCTATAAGCATTTGTTGCACCTGAATTTTTACTTCCCACTGTTCTTATATCTATTCCTTTAAATGTCTTTCCTATCCAAACACCACTTGGAATAGAACCAGAAAAATATGCCAGTAATGATAATAATATATATTTTATCATAATGTTTTCTCCTTATTATATTAATTTTATTCTATTGTAATTATTATATCATATTTAGATTTTTTTTCAAATGAAATGTTTCTAAGTTGCGAGGTATATTGAAATATATCGGTTATTAAAGTACTGAAAATATCTAAATAAAAAATGGTATCAGCATTTTTAAATACCAATACCAAAAATTATAATTCTTTTCTTTTATCAAGATTTCTTTTATTTTTTAGATAATAAAAAAATCCAACTCCATCTGCTAAAATCCAACCAATTGGAATAGACCACCATATTCCTTTTACTCCTATAGCTGGTATCCCTGCCAAAGAATATGAAAGTACAACTCTTGTTCCTAAAGAAACTATTGTAAGAATAAGAGATATTCCCGGTTTTTCAATAGCTCTAAAAAATCCATACAAAAGAAATAAACAACCTATTCCCCAATAAAATACTCCCTCTATACGAAGATATTTTATTCCCTCTCCAATAATTTCTATTTCATTTGGCTGTATAAATATTAACATAAGTTTTTCTGCAAAAATATACACAACCCCAGAAATAAAAACACAAAAAAGAGTTGAGACTTTAATAGCATTTTTTATTCCCTCTTTTATTCTTTTGCTCTCTCCTGCTCCATAATTTTGTGCAATAAAAGTTGAAAAAGAATTTCCAAAATCTTGAACTGGCATATAAGCAAAGGAATCAATTTTTACTGCCACTGTAAAAGCTGCCATAATCACTGTACCAAAACTATTAACTAAACCTTGTACCATAAGAATTCCCAAATTCATTATAGATTGTTGCATACAAGTAAGAAAGGAATATTGAGAAATCTCTTTTAATATACTTTTACTAAAAAATTTTTTTGAAAATCCTGAAAATATCCACGAAAATTTATAATATGTATAGATTGTAATTCCTACTCCTGATATTCCTTGAGCAATAACAGTAGCTCCTCCAGCTCCTTTTACTCCCAAACCTAATCCAATTACAAACCATAAATCAAGAACTATATTTGTTATAGCTGATATAGCTAAAAAAATAAGTGGCACTACAGAATTTCCCAAAGCTCTTAAAAGAGAGGCAAAGAAATTATACAGAAAAGTAAAACCTATTCCAAAGAAAATTATCCAAAGATAATCTTTAGTTATCTTAAAAATATTTTCTGGTATCCTCATAAAATTTATAATCTCATCAATAAATACAAAAGAAAATATATTTATCACAACTGTTACAATTAATATAAG
>Gold_p2__coassemble_1417_pt1 | contig 11362 bp, 12 predicted proteins | sample Gold_p2__metabat2_low_PE_035 | metagenome-assembled genome bin Gold_p2
TCTCCATAATTTTCGTAATTTTTAATCTATATTCTTATTAATAAAAAATGCAACAACTCTCTTTTTATTTTTAATTTTTTTCAGTTCTTTTAATGTAATTTAAAATCTCTGATATTGTCATATCCACTACTGCAATAACTTTTTCTCTAAATAAATTAGCTATATTTCTTATAGATTGAGATAAATTAATAGCATTTTCTTCTTTTTCTACTCCTAAGTTTTTGAAGAAAAATATTGTCATAACTCCGATAACTGTTCCTGCTATAATATCTGAAAGAGGAGAGGCAAATAAAATTCCATATATCCCTCTTCCTAGCTCTTTACTTTCAAAAAATCTACAAAGTCCCAAAGTAAATATTACAAAGCAAAACATATCTCTAAGGATAGAGGCTATCATTGAGTGAATAGGTTTTCCAATAGATTGGAAGAATATAGATGAAATCTTTATAAAGCAAGTTACAAAGCAAAAACTTAAGAAAATACGAAAACTTTTCGTTGCAAAATCCATATAAAGTTGATTTTGTTTTCCAAAAATTAAAATTATCATCTCTGGATATAGTTCAAATATCAAAGTGGATAAAATCCCAACTCCAAGAGATAAGGTTACAATATATTTATAAGTTTCTTTAACTCTATCTAATTTTTTAGCTCCATAGTTATAACCTAAAATCGGTTGTCCACCTAAAGCTATTCCAACGGCAATATTATTTACAATAGTATAAACCTTTGTCTGAATGCTAAAAACAGAGATTGGAATATCACTACCATAGATAGAAGTAGCTCCATATTTTGCCAAAGTAATATTACTAAGTAGTGTCATAACAACCATTGAAATCTGAATAATAAAAGTAGAACCACCTAACATAATAAGATTTTTTAACATATCTTTTTTTATATGAAAACTCTCTTTAGAAAGTTTAAAACTTTTTGGTTTTAAAAAATATAATCCACAAATAATAAAAGATACACCTTGTCCAATCACTGTGGCTATTGCTGCTCCCTCAATCCCCCAATCTAACCAAAATATACAGATAGGATCTAGAATAATATTTAGAATAGCCCCCGAACACATTGCCACCATAGCATAAGTTGGACTTCCGTCAGCTCTTATCATACTGTTCATCACATTAAACATCAAATATGCTGGAAAGAATAAAGCTATAATTTCAAAATAATTGCAAGCTAAATCAAGAGTAGCCTCTGACGCACCAAATAAAACCATTAAAGGCTCACAAAACAAAATACAAACTCCCGAAAGAATAACACTTATTATAAAAGTAGTTGTAAGTCCTGTCCCAACACATCTGTGAGCACTTTCACTATCTTTACGTCCAGAACAGATACTTAAATAAGAGGCTGCTCCATCTCCAACACACCAAGCAAAAGCATTACAAATACAAATAATGGGAAAAGATATTCCTGTGGCAGCGTTTCCCAAATAACCAAGCTCACTATTTCCAATAAAGATTTGGTCTACAATATTGTAGAGTGCACTTATCAGAAGTCCCATAACACAAGGTACAGAGAATTTTAAAAGCAGTTGAGATACTGGCTTTTCTCCTAAAATTTTGTTTTCTTCCATAAAAATTTTTCCTCCTTAATAAGCACAAAAACCGTAAACAATTTACTTTTGTGCATTTTTTAATGCCTTATAGTAAACTATTTACGGTAGTCTGTAGAAACGTCCACCCTATTGTGAACATATATAAGCTCATTTCCTTTTAGAGTATCATATTTTTACAGTTATTGTCAATATTTTATTATCTATACTAACTTTATTTTCTGTAAAGAATATTACTGAACTAGATTTCTTATCAATTTTTTCAGATATAAAAATATATTTCTATTTCTTTATTCCTACTTAAAAATTTTTTTATTTTTATTATCCAAAAATTCCAAATACAATAGAACCTATGATTAACATCATTGCTCCTCCAACTCTCGAAGAAATTTGTGCAAATGACATTAACTCCATTCTGTCTGCTGCTCCTAGTACAGCCACATCTCCTGAACCACCTCTGTTTGCCATACATAGCCCAGCTGTTATCGCTGCCTCTATAGGATAAAACTTCATTGTTCTAGAAAGTAACATTATAAATATAACTGCTCCTAAAACAATTCCTATTGCTATTACTAAATTTGCTGGTGTTAAAGAATTTATAATCTCTTGTACATCAGTTCCAAAACCTACTGCTCCCATTAATATCCAAATAGTATATTTTGAGAAAAATGTTTGCATATTTTTAGCTCCAGCTTTTAATGGTGTTGGGACAACATTAGTTACATTTAAAATAATTGCATAGATAACTAAAAATGCTAATCTGTGCATTTCAAAAGAAAAATTTAATGTACTCCATAATTCAGCTGAAAGATGTGCAAACATAAATAATACTCCTGTAAAAACTAAAGCTGCTGCAAACTCTTTTTGTCCAACTTCCATTTTTACCTCTTCATCTTTAACTGCTTCTTTTGAATTTTCTATTATTAAACTTCCATTTCCTGTTAAGCTAGGTTTTGATTTTCCTAATTTATTTAATAAAGCTCCAGTTATAATTGCAATAACATTAGCTATTGTTAAAATTGAAATAGCAAAAGCAAACCATTCACTTGAAGGTCTTCCTGTTTTTTGAGCCCACATCTCAGACATAGGTATAGCTCCAGCTCCTGTTCCTCCACCCATTATAGGTAAAACATAATTCATCACAATATCAAGAGGTGCTTTTCCAAAACATAATCCTGTTATTACTCCACCTATTGTTGCTCCCACAACACCTACTAAAATAAGTGGAATATATCCTGATATAGCTTGCACTAATGTTTTTCTGTTAACTGTTAAAACTGAACCTACAATCAAAGCAGGTATAAATATTTCCAAGAAATTTACTGGTTGTTTTCCATAAAATATCTCTATAGAATCTAACATTTTTTGAGGTACTAAATTGTATGTTCCCATTACTGCCGAAATAAAAAATACTAAAACTGTTCCTCCACCAATATAATCATTCCATACAGGAATTCTATCTCCAATCTCTCCAAATAAAATTCCAAATACTGCTAATATTGTAAATATTGTTAGAAAATTAGGTCTAACAAATCCTCCAACAACTCCATTGAAAGGTGTGTAAACAATAAATGCTACTATACCTAATAATACTAAAAACATAGGTAAAGTTAGTCCACTCCATTTTGCTTCTTTTAAACTGAATAATTCAGAAAAAGTTTTTTTTGCCATAATTAAATCTCCTTTGCTTTAAAAAAATATTCTTTTGTTTTTAACAGATACAGTATACAGTATCTCTTTTTAAAAGTCAATAATATTTTATTCAATTCTTTTATTTTTACCAAGATAGTCTCTTAACCATAATGATTTCATTTATTTTTTTGTAAAAAAAATAGCACGAAATATATCGTGCCATAATCTAAAAATTTTTATTATAATTATAATTCAAATTCTATTAATGCTTTTGCTGTGATTACTTTTACATTTTTAGTATCTGTTATAGGTGTTCCACAACCTGAACAACCTCCACCACAACAACCGTCTACTCCACAAGAATGATGTTCTTCTTCTCCACCCATTCTTTTTAGATAATCTTCGTAAGTTTCAATGTATCCATTAGCTAATAAATTATCAAAAGCCACTTTTAGTTCCTCTTCAGTGATTCCTATATTTTTCATTATCGCCTCATCACTATAAGTTTTACCTGTAACTAAAAACTCCACTATTTTTCTTTCTATATCTGTCATTTATTCCTCCCTATATTCAAAATTGTAAATATTACAATTTAAAAACTATTTTAATTTATATATCTATTATACGCTATATTTTGTAAATTGTCAATAAAATTAAAAGTATTTTCACTATTATAAAAATTATGATATAATAAATAGTAAAATTTTTAGGAGGTAATTAATGACTGAAATAAAAGTTAATCTTAGAGAGAGTAATTTAAAAGAGGATATATTTTTGGAAAGTATCCGTACAAGTTATAGAAAAAAAATCTGGTCTAAGTTTGTGAAAGCGATAAATGATTTTAATCTTATAGAAGACGGAGATAAAATCGCCGTAGGAGTATCTGGTGGAAAGGATAGTCTTTTACTTTGCAAACTTTTCCAAGAGTTAAAAAGAGATAAAAGTAAAAATTTTGAAGTGGCTTTTATCAGTATGAATCCCGGTTTTGAGGCTATGGACATTGAGCAATTTAAGAAAAATCTTGAAATTTTAAATATCCCTTGTCATATATTTAACTCTGATGTTTGGGAGATCGCTTTTCGTGAAGATCCTGAAAATCCTTGTTTCCTTTGTGCTAAGATGAGAAGAGGGGTTTTATACAACAAAGTTGAGGAGTTAGGATTTAATAAACTTGCTCTTGGACACCACTTTGATGATATTATAGAAACAGCCCTTATAAATATGTTTTATGCTGGAACTATCAAAACAATGGTGCCAAATGTATCATCTACTAGTGGAAAACTATCTGTAATAAGACCAATGGCATACATAAAAGAAGAAGATATTATATCTTTTACAAGAAGAAACAATATTCAAGCTATGGGTTGTGGTTGTCCTGTTGAATCTGGAAAAACTGACTCTAAAAGAAAAGAGATAAAAAATCTTTTAAAAGACCTTGAACAAAAAAATAAAAATATAAAACAAAGTATATTTAACTCCCTAAAAAATATAAATCTTGATTTTGTTATGGGATATACTAGAGGAAATAAAAATGATTAGAATAAACAACATACTTGAACTTAATAACTTAAAAGTAGATAACTATCTTTTTGAAGTTATGGAGGACAGTTTAAAAATTATAAACAGAAAAGAAAAATTTGAAATAAATCTTACTTACAACAAAGAAAATGTTATATCTACTCTAGAAACTATTAAGAAATTAACAGAGATAAAAATAGTTTTAGATAGTTTTAAAGATAGAGAGATACTTTCGTATATAGAGAGCAAAGGTTTTAACAAACTTCTCTGGAATCCTATCGGAAAAGCTATGCACAGATTTAATATGATAGAGGCAGGGGATAGGGTAGCTGTTGGAATATCAGGGGGAAAAGATAGTATAGTTCTTTTTAATGCCCTTGTAAGAATAAAAAAAATCGCCAATTTAGATTTTGAGATTATCCCAATCCATATCCATATGAAAGAAGATTTATCAGACCTTAGTGAGCTTACAGCTTATATCAAAAAATTTGGTTATGATTTAAAAGTGATAGAAACTAATCTTGGAAACTTAGTAAAAGAGAAAAATCCTTGTTTCCTTTGTGGGAGATTAAGACGTGGGATATTATATACTTTTATGAAAGAGAACAGTATAAATAAACTTGCCCTTGGACATCATAAAGATGATATTATCGAAACTTTCCTTTTAAATATCATCTATCAAGGTAATAGAAATATTATGAAACCAGCTTATTTTTCAGAAGAACATCAAGTAACAGTTATAAGACCACTTGCTTTTGTAGAGGAAAAAAATATAATAAGCTATTCTAAAAAACTTTCTCTTCCTATACTTGAGACAAAATGTCCTTATGAAACCAGTGTAGATTCTAAAAGACTTAGAATAAAAAATATTATAAAAGATATTTCTCTTGAAACACCTGATGTAAGAAGTACCATTCTTAACAGTATAAATGATTTGTTTTAGTACCATTTGAATAATTTACAAGACAAAACATAGAACAGCTATTTGTAATTAAATAATATATTTTAAAAATCAAAGTTTTTCTTGACTATTATTTTTTTTTGCTGTATAATTAGTTATATTGTTAAGGGGGGAGTGCGTATGGTTGTTCCTTTGGCATTTGCTGAGATGAATAAAACTCTCACAATAGTAGAGATATCAGACAAATGTAGACATAAAAATTTTTTACTAGAAAAAGGGTTCTGTGCAGGAACTAGCATTGTTTTAAAAAACTCTTCTGATGGTAACTTTATTGTAGAAATCAACGAATCCCAATATATTATCGGATTTAGTTATGCAAAAAATATATTAGTAAAATAGTTTTTTACAGCCTTAGAGCTGTAAAAAATTTTGCCAAAAAGATTTGTTATACAAAATATTTTATATAGATAATTTTGAAAAGGAAAATAGGAGGACTTTTATGAACTTAAGCGAGTTAAAAAAAGGAGAAAAAGCAAGAATTATAAAGATTGGAAAAATAGGTGAACTGAAAAAAAGACTTATTGAAATGGGAATAACTCCGGGAGAAATAATCCTATTTGATAGAAATGCACCACTTGGTGACCCACAAGAATTTCTTGTAAAAGAAAACGGAATCTCTATAAGAAAAGAAGATTCTAAAAATATTGAAATCGAGTTAGTTAAATAATTTATTTTATACAGAAAGGTGATGAATTTATGATAAAAATCGCATTCGCAGGAAATCCAAACGTTGGAAAGAGTGCATTAATTAACGCAATAGCTGGTTCTAACTTAAAAGTTGGTAACTGGGCAGGAGTTACTGTTGAGAAGAAAGAGGCGTCTTTTGTTCACAATGGTGAAGAAATTACTATGATAGACTTACCGGGAGTTTATAGTTTAAGTCCACGTAGTCTAGAGGAAAATATAACTAGAGATTTTATAACTGATGAAAATCCAGACGTTATTATAAACGTTATCGAAGCACCAAACATTGAAAGAAACCTATACCTTACACTTCTTTTGAAAGAACTTGGAAAACCTATGGTAATGGCTCTTAACTTCTATGATGAGTTTGAAAATTTAAACCATAGCCTTGATATCCCTCTTCTATCAGAAAAATTAGAAATGCCTGTTGTTAAAACTTCGGCTATAAAAGGAACTGGGCTTTCTGAACTTCTTAATAAAGCTATTGAAGTGGCTAAAGCTAAAAAAATTCCATCTTTTAAGATAACATTTGATTCTTACATAGATGAGCAATACAATCTTATTAAGAAAAAAATAACTGCTGATAAAAAATTAGATAAAATCGTTGAAAAATATGGAATAAACTTTGTAATCATCAAACTTCTTGAAAAAGATGTAAACTTCTTAAAAAAATCTAAAGATATTTTTGGACTTGATATAGAAAATTATCTTGATGAAAATATAAAAGTTATTGAAGATAAATATGATGATGATATTGATACAATTTTAGCAGAGAGAAGATATGGAGAGATAAAAGGAATCCTAGCTGATACTTTAAAAACATCTCTAAAATCAAGACTTGACTTCTCTGAAAAAATAGATAAAGTTCTTTTAAATAGAGCTTTCGGTCTTCCAATATTCTTCTTAATAATCGGTCTTTTAATGACAGTGGTATTTAATGGAAGTGCTCCTTTTATCGATTGGATAGATGGATTTATCGGTGGATTTATTGGAAAATATGTTGGACTTTTAGTTGAAGGAACACCAGATTGGTTACAATCTCTTGTAGTTGATGGTATAATCGGTGGAGTTGGAGGAGTTTTAACATTTATTCCTTTAATGTTCTTACTATATTTCTTCTTATCTATCTTAGAAGAAAGTGGATATATGTCAAGAGTTGCTTTCTTAATGGATAAAATAATGAGAACTTTAGGATTAAACGGAAAAGCATTCGTTCCAATGGTAGTTGGATTTGGTTGTACAGTTCCTGCTATCTATTCTACTAGAACACTAGAAGATCAAAATTCTAGAAAATTAACTGCTGCTCTTGTGCCATTTATGTCTTGTGGAGCTAGACTTCCAGTTTATGGATTATTTACAGCTGCATTCTTTGGACAAAAAGCAGGATTAGTTGTTATGTCATTATATATGTTTGGTATTGTTATAGCTATTCTTCTTGGAACTTTCTTAAAAAGATTTGATGAATTTAAAGGAGAAAATAAAGCTTTACTTATAGAACTTGCACCATACAGAATCCCAGGATTAAAAGTTATATTAAAATCAGCTTGTAGAAGAACTGGTGGATATTTAAAGAAAGCTACTAGTATAATTCTTGGAATTTTAATGTTACTTTGGGCTTTAACTTATTTCCCTAACCAAGGAGATGCGGAACATTCTTATATGGCAACTATCGGAAAAACTATCGCTCCAGTTTTAAAACCTACTGGATTTGCTGATAGATGGGAACCTGTTGCTGCTGTTGTACCAAGTATCGCTGCAAAAGAAATCGTTGTTGGATTTATGGCTCAAGTATTAGAGTTACCTGAAGAAGAAACTGAAGAAGTTGTAGAAGAACCAACAACATTTAGTGAAGATTTAAAAGAACAAGTAGTTGGTTTAGGTCAAGCTTTCGTAGATTCTGCAAAAGGAATTTTAAGCTTTGATATAGCTGGACTTTTCTCTGCTCCTTCTGCTGAAGAAGTTGAAGAAGAGGGAATGGGAGTTGTAAAAGCTACATCTAACCTTTGGACAGATGATTTAGCACCACTTAGAGCTTACTCATTTATGGTATTTATCCTTACAGTAGTTCCTTGTGCTGTTACTTTAGGAGCTATCAAACAAGAGTTCGGAACTAAATATCTATTAAAACTTTCTGGAATTATGTTAATTATTCCATATATCTGCTCTACTTTAATCTTCCAAATAGGTCGTTTATTTATGTAGTTAGTCTACAATAGAAAGGAAGTATATTATGAAAACTTATATCTTAATAGGAGTTTTAATAATCTTAGCTCTATATTCTTTTAGAGCTTTATATAGAAATTTTACTGGAAAAGATGGTTGTGCATCTTGTGGACACGACAAAAAAGATGGAGAGGGTTGTGGTTGTAGCGGAAATTGTGGCTCTTGCAACTGCTCTCACACTGAGAAAAAATAACAAAATTACCTTAAGAAAAAGAGTTCAAAGAGTTTTAGATTTGGACTCTTTTTTAAATATTACAAAAATATTACTAAAAAACTTGCTTATATCCTCTATAAATTATATAATGTAGAGTAAAATCGAGGGAATGATTATGAAATACTTTTTAACTAAGGAGTATCAATGAATAGAAATTACAACATAGGAGTTTTTGACTCAGGTCTTGGTGGAGTTACAGTTCTAAAAGAACTTAGAAAACTTTTACCAAATGAAAATATCATATATTTTGGAGATACTAAAAATGTCCCTTATGGTGAAAAAACAAAAGAGGAGATTCAAGCTTTATCCCATAAAATAGTAGATTTTCTAACTAAAAATAATTGTAAAGTTATAATAATAGCTTGTAATACAGCCTCTATTGCTGCTTATGAATACTTAAGAAGTGTATCTTCTGTTCCTATTATTGGAATTATAAATTCTGGTTTGGAGTCTATTAAAAAAAATACATATAAAGAGATCGGTATAATTGGAACACCTTTTACTGTAAATAGCGGAGAATATCCTAAAAGATTAAGCATAAGAGATAAAAATCTAAAGGTTAATTCTGTTGGTTGTGATAAACTGTGTCCTATGATAGAAAAAGGGTGGCAAAATTTTGAAGATAGAGGAGAGGTTTTGGAAAGCTATCTTGATAAACTTCCAAATACCTGTGAGGCTCTACTTTTAGCTTGTACACACTATCCTTTTATTATAGAGGATATCAAAAAGAGATTTAAGGGGAATATCTTAGACCCAAGTGAAAAATGTGCTTGTGAGGTTTATCGTTCTTTAAAAGAGGCTAACCTTTTAAATGAACAAAAAGAAATTGGTAAGACAGAATTTTATGTAAGCAGTGATAAAGATAGCTTTAAGAATAAGGCTCAAGAGTTTTTGGGAGCTAGTATAGATAGTGTTTTTGAGATAAATTTATAGTAATAAAAAAGCAACTGCTCAGCTATTCAGCTATATAATTACAAAGAATAAAAAATCAATCAAAAATTAGGAGAATTTACATTATGTGGATTCTCCTAATATTTTTTTACTTATTTTATCTATGTAACAAATCTAATGTTTTTTTATTGTATTTCTTGAAATAATAATCTCTGTTTTTTATTATTCTCTTACTTCTATAATATTTAATATACTTCTTGTTAGGATAAACACTTTTCTTCCTACTTTATATGTTACTAATTTTCTTGAATTAATAGCTCTACGTACAAAAGAAGTACTTAAGCCTAAATAATTTACCAATTTATCTACAGTAGTAACCTCTCCTAATTCTTTCATTGCCTTTTCCAAAATCAGTTTTTCTAAATCATCTTTTGGCTCTGCTATTTGTAAAATCTCCCTATTAGTCATAAAATCAAATGTTAAGTCATCTTTTTTTTCCATAATATCCCCCTAAATCTTTTGTTCTAGATACTCGATAAACTCCTTTGCATCTTCATATCCTAGTGCATCAAATTCGTATGGACTACAAGAAAAATACTCTATCCCTTTTAGTTCACAGAAATTGAGCTTTAGAGCCTCCCTTGCATCTTCTCTGTCCATATTAAACTTCTTAGCAATCTCCGTGCATAACCCAAATATTCGTCTCATCTGTTTAATCGTCAGATGATAACGATAGTTCTTAAAAAACTCCTCCTTTGAAATCTTATCCATTTACAACACCCCCTTATTTTTTTGTGATAAATATTTTCCCTTTAAATCTTTATAAATCTTGTCTATCTGTTCTTTTATCTCTCTTGGGGAGTTTTGATAATACCAGTGATGAAACTTAAGATATTTTTTTAATTCTCCAAAATTATTAAAAGATAGAATTTTATAGTAAAACTCCATATATGATTTATGCTTTTTTATATCCATTTTATTCCCCTTTCTTAAAAATTAAAATGTAGCCAAATATTAAAAATATTGTTGCCAAAATTATATTTTTTAAAGTAAATTAATTATTATATTTAAAATAAAGTGTAGCCAAAGTGTGCCAATTTTTTTTAAAATGGCTACACTATAAAATATTTTATTATAATAAGTTATGAATAAAAATCCCAATTTGTAGCCAAAATTTTGCACCCCCCATACATTTATATATTTTTATATATTAATCTCTCATAAAATATTAATTTATATTTCTTATAAGGAGGGGGGATATTTTTTTGACTACATTTTAATAAAATTTAATATAAGTTATCAATATTACTTAACTTATGATGTAGCCAAAATTTTTATAAAGTGGCTACACTTTTTTATATATCCTTATATTATCGAATGTTAAAATAACAGATTTTGGCTACACTTTTGGCTACAACTGGCTACACTTTTTATATGTCCTCCTCAAAAAATTCTTTTATAAATATATTATTTTTTTCAATTTCACAAGCTCTAGTCATAACCCTTTCCATAGTAAACTCATTTTTAGGAAACCTTACAGGAACTCTATCGTTTAGGATAAATTTTTCCTCTATCAGTTGTTTCTTAAGAGTTTTCATATCTAAAAGCTCCAAATTAGAGTTGGTCTGCTCCCACTCCTCACGTATAGCCTTGTATAGCATAGAAAATCTTACAAAAT
>Gold_p2__coassemble_1678_pt1 | contig 9950 bp, 4 predicted proteins | sample Gold_p2__metabat2_low_PE_035 | metagenome-assembled genome bin Gold_p2
TATAAGTATATCACATTTTTTGTAAAAATCTAGAATAAAAAATAATTGATAAATAAAATTTAATAATTTTTTGATTTTTTAAAAAAAATAGTTGATTTTTTTAATTTTATAGTGTATTATATAACTATAAAATAAAGAAAAGGTTTAAAAAATATATTTAATTGTCAGAAAAAGAACAATTAAAATTATTTCTCTTTTTGAAACAATAAAAAATAAAATGTTAGGAGGAAGAAGATGAAAGCAATAATGGTTTTATTTGATTCATTGAATAAACACTATCTTCCATCATATGGAAATCATTGGATCAAAGCACCAAACTTTCAAAGACTAGCAGAACATACAGTTCAATTTGATAATTGTTTTGCAGGAAGTCTTCCTTGTATGCCTGCTCGTAGAGAGTTACATACTGGAAGATACAACTTTTTACACAGAAGTTGGGGACCACTAGAACCATTTGATGATTCTATGCCAGAAATTTTAAAAATGAATGGAGTATATAGCCATTTAGCAACTGACCACCATTTATATTGGGCAGATGGAGGAGCTACTTATCACAGCAGATTTTCAAGTTGGGAAATGATAAGAGGTCAAGAGGGAGATCCTTGGAAAGGGCAAATAAAATTCCCTGAAATTCCAGAAGATGCAAAAGCACCTCAAAGACTTTTCTTACCATCAAGAGAAAAATTAGCTGATATTTGGAGACAAGAATGGGTTAATCGTCAAGAGTTCAAAGAGGAAAAAGATTATCCTCAATCAAGAACTTTTAAAGCAGGGTTAGATTTTATAGAAAAAAATCACGATGAAGATAGCTGGTTTTTACAAATAGAATCTTTTGATCCACACGAACCTTATGTTGTGCCAGAAGAATATGATGCACTATACGGAGATCACATTAAAAAGAAAAATTTAGATTGGCCAGATTATCACCCAGTTATAGAAAATGATGAAGATGTAGAAAATCTAAAATATAAATATGCTGCTCTTCTTTCAAAATGTGATAGAAGTTTAGGAAATGTTTTAGATTTAATGGATAAATATAATATGTGGGAAGATACAATGTTAATAGTTTGTACAGATCATGGATTCCTACTTGGAGAACATGGTTGGTGGGCAAAAAATATGATGCCAGCATATAACGAGCTTGTAAATACTCCATTATTTATATGGGATCCAAGAACAAAGAAAATGGGCGAAACAAGAGAATCTTTAGTTCAACTTATAGATATGGCACCAACAGTTTTAGATTTCTTTAACTTAGATATTCCAAAAGATATGCAAGGTTTCCCATTAAGAGAAACTATTGAAAATGATAAAAAAGTTAGAGAGGCTTGTATATTTGGTTGGCATGGAAATCAAATCAACTGTACAGATGGAAGATATGTATATATGAGAGGAGAGGCTAAAAATACAAATAGCCCATTATATGAATATACTTTAATGCCTACTCATATTAAATCAAGATTTTCAATTGATGAAATGAAAGATTTTGAGATAGCAGAACCTTTCAGTTTTACAAAAGGTTTAAGAACAATGAAGATAGAAGTTAAAAACTTCAATCAACATTATAGATTTGGAACTATGTTATATGATACAGAAACAGATCCTTATCAAGAAAGACCTATATCAGATCCAAAAATTGAAGCAAGAATGGCAAACCTTATGATAAAACTTATGAAGGAAAGCGATGCTCCAATAGAACAATATGAAAGAATAGGACTAGATTATAATAAGGAAGTAACAGAAGAAGATATAATAGAGTATAAAAATAATTTTGAAAAAAATTATCTAATTGATAAAGATTTTGAAAATATTGTATCTTGGGAAGGAAATACAAAAAATGAACTTACAGCATTTATAAATCTTGTGAAAATAGCTGATAAAGAATCTCTTGTACAAGAATTAAAAGATTTAGTAAAAGAGAGAAATTTAACAGTTATTACAAGTGAAGTTGTTGAAGAGTTTGTAAAAGCTAGGGTTGACGAAGAAAGAAGACCAATGATAATGTATTTCTTAAACCTATTATCTAGAAGGAAGTAACAAAATAAACAAATAAAACAAAGAAAAAACAGGGAGGAACAGGCAATGAAAAAATTTTTAAAAGTATTAGTAGTTTGTATTTTAGCACTTGTAACAGCTCTACCATCTTTTGCTAAAAGTGTGGCAGACAGCTGGCCAAAAAAACCAGTAATCATCACAGTACCTTGGGCAGTTGGAGGACTTGCTGACCAAGCAAACAGAGCTTTATCTCAATATGGTAAAAAATATTTAGGGCAACCAATCGTTCCAGAAAATAAAATCGGAGCAGGTGGAGTAGTGGCTCTTACTGAATATCTTCGTGAAAAACCAAATTCTACAAAATTAATATATGGTGGAGAAGGAAACTTCGCTATCGGACCTTTATTTAACCCAGTTCCATTTAAATGGGAACAATTTACACCAGTAGCTAATATCTACAAATCAAACTTTGTAATGGTAGCTAATCCAAAAATCGGTGTTAAATCATTAAAAGATTTAAAAGAATATGGAAAAAATAATAAAGTTATATTTGCAGTTGCAGGTCTTAACTCTTCTGAATATTTAATGATCTCTGCTCTTTTAAGTGAAATGGGATTAAATTATGAAGGTGTATCATTCAATGGTGCTAACGAAGCAATGAACGCTACACTTTCTGGAGATACAGTAATCGGTATCACTCACGCTTCTCTTGCAAAAGAATTTGTAAAAGCTGACAAATTAGATCCAGTTGTAGTATTTGACGAAAAACCATTAAAAGATGATGTTTATAATCTTGAATGTGTTGGAGATTATGGATATGATACATTCTTAGTAAACAGATGTATATTATTAATGCCAGCAGGAACAGATCCAGCAGTTGTTGACAAAATGTACCAAGCTGTATTAAAAATATTCCAAGAACCAGGATTCTTAGAAACAGCTAAAAACTTAGGTCTTGACCTTGATCCAATCGGACCAGCAGAATGTGACAAACACATAAAAGACTCTATAGAAAAAGCTCAAAGATTCTACAACATGATTAAAAAATAGTTAAAAATTAAATAGAGAGGAGTTCTTCCTCTCTATTTAAAAATTAAGGCAGGTGAATTAAGTGAAATACAAAATAAAAGTAAATATTGTTGGTGGAGCAATATTTCTAATACTTTCTATGATTTTATGGTATCTAATACCTTCTCAAATTCCAATCAATGGAGACGCTGTTATTACCTCAAGAAGTTTCCCTAAATTAATAGTATTATTAATGTTTTTTTCAAGTTTGTTTATTTTTGTTTCTGATCTTATAAAAGTAATGAGAAAGCAACCGGTTCAAGAGGTTGAAGTAAAATTAGCAGAAGAGGGGAGAGCAGTAGTTGTATGTTTATTGCTAATAGCTTATGCTTTTCTTCTTAATATAATTGGTTTTATGTTTGCTTCAATAATATATTGTTATTCAATGCTTGCATTTTTTAAAAGTAAAAATTGGAAATATTATTTAATTGTAACCGTGATTTGCGTAGCTGTGACTTATATATTTAAAAATATCTTGTTAGTTCAGTTACCTTAATAGGAGAGGGAATATGTTAACAAATATAGTAGATGGATTTTTTGAATTTTTTAAATTAAGTAGTTTTATTTATATGAACTTAGGACTTTTAGCAGGAGTAATATTTGGTTGTATTCCAGGTCTTACAGTAATGCTTTGTTTAGTTCTATTCTTACCTTTTACATATAACTTAGAAGCGATAGATTCTTTTATGTTTTTACTAGGGATCTATTGTGCAGGAAGTTATGGAGGTTCTATTTCGGCAATTTTAATAAATACTCCGGGAACTCCTCATGCTGCTGCTACAATGCTTGATGGAAACCCATTAGCAAAAAGAGGATTAGCTCAAAAAGCTTTAAACATAGCTTTGGAAGCTTCAACTTTCGGAGGAATATTCAGTGCTTTGGTACTTTTATTCTTAGCTCCTCAAGTAGCAAAAGTTGCATTAAAATTTGGAGCTTCTGAAATATTTATCCTTTGTGTATTTGGAATCTCTATCATAGCAGGAGTTAGTGGAGATAGTCTTGCAAAAGGAATTATTTCTGGTTGTATCGGACTTTTCCTTTCAATAATCGGAATGGACGTAATCAGTGGAACATTTAGATTTACTTTAAATAATTATAACTTATATGCTGGATTTGACTTAGTAATAGTTTTAATCGGATTATTCGCTCTTTCTGAAACAATATCTAACTCTAACGGAAGTAAGGAATTTAAAGCTTCTACTACAATGCAATTAGATAAAACTGAAAAAGATAGAGGAAAATTAACAAAAGTTGAATATTTAAGAATGTTACCTCATGTTATCAAATCATCAATAATCGGAGTAATAGTTGGAGTTATTCCAGGAACTGGAGCTTCAATGGCATCATTCTTCAGTTACGACAGAGCTAGAAAAAGTTCTAAACACCCAGAGGAGTTTGGAAATGGTTCTATCGAGGGAATTGCTGCAGCTGAATCTGCTAATAATGCAGTTACAGGAGCAACACTTATTCCTTTATTAACACTTGGAATTCCGGGAGATGCTGCAGTAGCAATTCTTTTAGGAACATTAATGGCTAACGGTCTAACTCCAGGGCCAAACCTATTCCAAGAGCATGGATTAACTCTTTATGCAATAATGGTTGGACTTGTATTTATCAATATATTTATGTATCTTCAAGGAAAATATTTAACAGGATTCTTTGCAAAAGTTACAAAAATCCCTAGTGAAATATTAATTCCTATTATAGTTGTATTCTGTTTTGCTGGATCATATTCTATAAAAAGCTCAATGTTTGATTTATATATTTCAATAGCATTTGGAATTATAGCTTATATCCTAGTAAAATTAAAATTCTCAACAATTCCAGTATTATTAGGACTTGTATTAGGAGCATTAACAGAGTCAAACTTAAGAAGAACTTTGATAATATCTCAAGGAAGTCTATCAATATTTGTAAAAAGACCAATATCTTTAGCTTTCTTAATTGTTTTAGTAATAACTATTGGATTTATAGTAAAAGAAAATATAGCTAGATCAAGAAAAAATTCTTAGTTAGCTTCTAATAAATGTTTTAGATTATACAATTACCCAAAAAAAGAGTCTGTTGCATTATCCTTGTTCAACAGATTCTTTTTTTATTTTTTAAAACTTTCTATGATAAAAAATTATGGAAAGTTTTTTTATTAAATTTTTTGAAAAAAACATTTTATGAGGTATAATTGTTGTAAGGGGAAGATAAAAAATGGAGGTAGTCTATGAAAAAAATACTATATATTTTTCTTTTACTTATGATGATTGGCTGTGGAAAAGAGCCTGAAACTGAAAAAACTGTTGAAAAGTCTCAAAATCTAGTAGAACAAACTATAAAAGAGGAACAAACTCAAGAGATAAAAGGTTTGGAGATAGTAAGTATAAAAACTAATTCGGATGATGAGCCTAGAATTGATATAGAGTTTTCTCAAGAGTTAGAGGGAGAAAATTTAGATGCCTTTATAAAAATATCTCCAGAAACTTCTTATAAAATTTTAAAAGATAAAAATAGAATTTTAGTTATAGGAAATTTTAAAATTGGAGAGGTCTATGATGTTGAGATTTTAAAAAATATAAAAGATAAAAACGGAAGAGTTTTAAAAGAAAATTATAAAAAAAATGTAAGTTTCAGGGAGATAGAACCAAAACTTTCTTTTTCTAGTGATGGAATAATTTTGCCTAGCATAAATAATAAAAAAATAGCTTTTAAATCTATAAATGTGAAAAAAGTCAGTGTAAAAATAAAAAAAATATATGAAAATAACTTTACGCAATTTTTACAAGATTTTGTTTTTAAAGGAAATGGAAATATATTTGACTACCAAGTAGAAGATAATCTATATAAAGTAGGAGATGTAGTTTTTGAAAAAGATTATGACTTAAACTATGAGAAAAATATTTGGCATCAAAATGAGATAGAGCTTGAAAATTTTCTTGATAATAAAGGATTGTTCTTATTGGAAATCTCTTTTGATGAAAATGGTATCGATTATATATTCCCAGAGAATATAGAGAGTTGGCAAAAATATTCTTTGATAAGAAATAATGGACGTATAGGAAAAGCAATTTTACTATCAAATGTTGGAATAATAGCTCAAAAGGATAGAGAAAAAACTAGCATAATCCCAATGGATATTCTGAAAAATAATCCGATAGAAAATGCAAAAGTAAAAATAATCTCTACAAATAATCAAATTTTGGCAGAGGGAGTAACAGATTCAAAGGGAGAATTTTTATTCCCAAATAATGATAAGATGATGTATGCTTTAGTGGAAAGTGGAGAGGAAAAATCTATTTTAAAATTTGAAGATTCAAGACTTTCTTATGATGGATTTGCTGTTGGTGGAGCTTTCTCATCTAATGGAGTGAAAAACTTTATATACACAGACAGGGGAATTTACAGACCGGGAGATGAAATATATCTTTCTATGATAATTAGAAATGATAAGGGAGATTTTCCAGACAATCACCCATTGAAAATAAATGTGTACAGTCCAAGAGGAAAAAAAGTAATTGATGATGAAGTTATAAAAGATGGAAAAGGTGGATTTTATACTTGGAAGTTTAAAACTGATTTAGATTCTGAAACAGGAATTTGGAAGATAGAAGTTCAAGTCGGAGATAGAAAATTTGTAAAGGATATATCTGTTGAAACAATAGTTCCTTATAAAATAAAAGTAGAAACAGATATTCCAGAAAAAATAGATTTAAAAGAAAATGAGAAACTTAATGTATCAGTAAAATCTGATTATCTTTTTGGTGCTCCAGCTAATGATTTAAAATATAGTGTAGAATTAGATGTAAGAGAAAAAGAGATAAATTTTGAGAAATATCAAAATTATAATTTTAAAAATCCTACTTCATATAGTTATTATTATCAAGATTATAAAGATGGTGTGCTTGATGAAAATGGAAAGGGAGAAATAATTTTTGATGTAAAAAGAATAGCTCCACAAAATATAAATCTTACAGGAATAGTTACTACAAGAGTTATTGAAACTGGTGGAAGACCTGTTATAAAAAAAGATATTGTATCTCTTAATAAATTTGATACTTATGTGGGAATTGAATTTCCAAAGGATAGATATATAAAAACTGGAGATAAAATAAATCTTCAAGTGGTGGCAGTGTCAGAGGACGGAAAAAATCTAGTACCAGATAGAAAATTAAAATATAGAGTATATAAAAATGAATATTCTTGGTGGTGGGACTACGGAAGTTATAACTCTTTTGTAAGATCTATAAAAACTGATAGAAATACAACTCTTCTTTTTGAAAAAGAATTTTTATCAAGTGATAAACCATATTTGATAGATTATGAGATGAAGGGAGAGGGAGAAGTTTTTGTTGAAGTAGAGGATATGGAAACAAAACAAAGTACAGGAGTTAATCTTTATGCAAGTACTTGGCAAGATTCTTCTACGAATAAAAAAATAGATAAATTAAAAATAGAAACTGATAAAGAAAAATATAATATTGGTGATATAGCAAAAGTTACTTTTGAGGGAACAAAAGGTGCAAAGGCTCTTGTAACTATTGAAAAATCTGGAAATATTTTGGATAAAGTTTGGATAGATGCAAATGAGTTAAAAAACATCTATGAAATAAAAGTTACAGAAAATATGTTTCCAAATACCTATATTTCAATTGGACTTTTCCAAGATTATGAAAATTTAGAAAATGATAGACCACTTAGACTTTATGGAGCTGTGCCTATTTTGGTTGAAAATGAGGAAACAAAACTTAAAATAAAATTGGAAACTCCAAAAGAGATAAAACCAAATGAAAAATTTAAAATCCAAGTAAAAAATCTTGAAAATAAAAAAATGAAATATACTGTGGCAGTTGTTGACCAAGGACTTTTAGATATAACAGCTTTTGAAACACCAGACCCTTGGAAATATTTCTATCAAAAAGAGGCTTTACAAGGAAGTTATTTTGATAATTATTCTGAGATAATGGGAAAAACTTTTGGTAAAGTTCACGAGATTTTAAAAACTGGTGGAGATGGATTTGTTGAGGAGATGGCAAGTGTATCATCTATCCAAAGAGTAAAAAATATGGGAATAGAAGATGTACAAAGATTTAAACCAGTGGCAATGTTTAAAGGTGTTTTAGAAACAGATGAAAATGGATTTGGAGAGGTAGAGTTTCAAATGCCTAACTATATGGGAGCTGTAAAAGTAATGGTAGTTGGAGCAGACTTACAAAAATATGGAAATGCTGAAAGTGAAATTATTGTAAAAGCTCCTGTTGTAGCAGATATTACTCTTCCAAGAAATTTAAAAGTTCAAGATGAGTTTCAAATTCCGATTAAAGTTTTTGCTCTTGAAGAAAATTTAGGAGAGGTAGAAGTAAAAGTAGAAAGTTTTGGAAAAATCCAAAGTCAAAAACTAGATTTTTCTAAAAAAGAAAATAAAACTATATACTTTAATGAAAAAGTTCCAAATGAAGTTGGAAATAGTAAGATAAAAATAACTGTTTCTTCAAAGGATTATTCTTACGAAGATATAGTGGATATAAATATCAATTCAAATAATCCTTATATATATAATGAAGAAACTAAAATCTTAAAAAAATCTGAAGAGTTTTCTTACGAACAACCAAAAGATTATATAAAAGGAACTGTAAAATCTTATCTAACTATCTCTAATACTCCACTTCTTGGAATAGATAAAAGATTAAGTTGGCTTATAAGATATCCTTATGGCTGTGTAGAGCAAACTACTTCTACAATGTTCCCACAAATCTACATTGACAGATTAACAAGAAGTCAAAGATTTAATAGAGCTGAGATTTTAAAAAATATTAATGGCGGAATAGAAAGACTTATTAAATTCCAACTTTATGATGGATCTTTTGCTTATTGGATCGGTGGAGAAACTGATATTTGGGCAACAAATTATGTGGGACATTTCTTAGTAGAGGCAAAAAATCTAGGTTATTATATACCAAATGATATGTATGAGAGATGGAGAGATTTTACAAGAAAACTTACAAAATCCTCTGACATAGATTTTAATATAAGAGCCTATGCAATCTATATTTTATCATTGACTGATACTCCAGAGATTAGCCAATTAAATATGATTTATGAAAATTATTTTGATAAATTAGATAATATAAGCAAATGGTTTATCGCCTCAGCTTATAAAAATATTGGAGAGGAAAAACTAGCTAAAGAGATAGGAGATAAATTAGATTTTTCTATTAATAATAATGAAGAGTTTAGAAATTATTCTTATGGCTCTGATATTCGTGATAAATCTATAATTTTAGGTGCTTATTATAATATTTTTGGAAAAGTCGATGAAAAACTATATAATGAAATTTTAAATGAGATAAAATCTGATGAATGGTTATCAACTCAAAGTCTAGGTTACTCTTTGATGACTCTTGCAAAATTAACAAATGGTGGAATTTCTCAAGAGGTAGAGGGAGATATTTTAATAGACGGCGAAAGAATACCATTTAAAACTCAAAATGGAATTTATGGAACTAGTATTCCTGAAACTTCTAAAAATATAAAAATAGTTTCTAGAAGTGAAAATAATATTTTCTTAGAATATTCTTGGGAAGGTGTTCCTATAAATTATCAAATGGAAGATGTAGAAAAAAATATAAAAATTGAAAGAAATTATTATGACATCAATGGAAATGTTATTGACCCTAAAATTTTATCTTCTGGAGATAGTTTCTGGCTAGAAATTAAATTACTTCCTACAAATAAAGAAAAATCTTTCTATATTAACGAGATGGCTCTTGTACAAATCCTACCAACTGGTTGGGAGATAGAAAATATAAGAGCAGTGAACGGAGAATATCCAGAGTGGATTTTATCGAAATTAAAAGAAAATATAGATTATGAAGATATAAGAGATGACAGAGTTATGTGGT
>Gold_p2__coassemble_3161_pt1 | contig 5748 bp, 5 predicted proteins | sample Gold_p2__metabat2_low_PE_035 | metagenome-assembled genome bin Gold_p2
TTTTTTAAGTAATCTATTAATTCTTTCTCATTTTCTAATAATGATTCTATTTTAATTAATTCAAAATAATTTTTTTGAATTAACATTTGAACATCATACAAATATTCAGAATCATTATCGCTATTTTCTAGTTTTGTAATCCAAACGCATAAAAAGAAAAGTTTACCTTGGTTGGAAAAAATTTTCTTTGTACAATTGTTAACATCTGTAGCCCCAATATAAAATTTTGCAATTTCCCATATTTCTTTAAAATTTTTTTGAAAATTTCCATTCTTTGTCACAAATTTCTAAAATTTTTACAAAATACTTAAAGATATCTTTTATATGTTGACTTTCAATAAGGTATTGTTCCCAAGAACCTATTTTATTTATTTGAAAATTATTTTCAATTTCGTTTATTAACCATTGCCATTCTTGTGAATGTGCTAATAAACCGTCAACATATTTTACTTCTGTTTTATGATCTAAATAATTCATAAGAGCACTTCCGTTTTTAATATTTTTATAGTTTAATTTTACCATATTTTATATATTTTTTAATTTCTAAGTAATAAAATTTACAAATATAATTTTATGAAAAATTTCTTTGACGATATAGAAAAATAGAGAATTTTTATATCAAAAAATTAAAAAAACTAAAATATTTTGATAAGAGATATCTTATTATATGATAAAAAGTTTAATATTGCAAAAAACTTTCTATGAGAAAATGAGTGAAATTAAATCAGCTTAAAATTTTTCATGAATTATTAATTATAGGCACCAAATAGGCATCAAATAAAAAATAGCATTAATAAAAAGCAAAAGTTAGAACAGTATCAAAGGTAACGTTTCGTTACCTTTTAATTAATAGAAAGCCGTATAATTATTTAGATTATAATTTTATTTGTTAGCCATTTGTTAAAAAAATTTAAAGTAGAGTAAAAAATAAAAAAGAGATTAACTCTTTATCAAGAATTAATCTCTCTAATCAATATACCTTTAAATTTAAATTATTTATTTTCTACACAACAATCAAAATGAAGTTTATGTCCCATTCTTTCAAATTTAGTTCTTAAATATTTTTCATTAACTTCATTTGGTTTTATTTCTATTTCAGCTCTTTTTACAACTTTCATACCATAGCTTTCAAGTCCTTCTATTTTAGCAGGGTTGTTAGTCATAAGAACTACAGATTTTACTCCAAGAGCTTTTAACATTTGAGCAGCTACAGCATAATCTCTTTCATCTTCTCCAAATCCTAAAGCAAGATTTGCATCTACTGTATCAAGTCCACTATCTTGAAGTTTGTAAGCTTTTATCTTATTAATAAGTCCAATTCCTCTTCCTTCTTGTCTTAGATATAGAACGATTCCTTCACCTTTATCTTCGATAGTTCTCATAGCTTTTTTAAGTTGAGAACCACAATCACATCTGTAAGAACCTAATATATCTCCAGTAAAACATTCTGAGTGAATTCTTACTAGTACATTTTCTTTACCAGCTACATCACCTTTAACGATAGCGATATGCTCTTTACCATCAAGTTGATTATCAAATCCAACAAGTTCAAAAGTTCCGGAATCAGTAGGAAGTTTTGCAGAACACTCTACTTTAACAAGTTCATCGTGAACTTTTCTGTAATGAATAAGTTGTTCTATTGAAACTATTTTTAAGTTATGTTCTTTTGTGAAAGCTAATAAATCGTCAAGTCTAGACATCATTCCATCTTCTTTCATTATTTCACAACAAAGTCCAACTTCTTTAAGTCCAGCAAGTCTCATTAAATCTACAGTAGCTTCAGTATGTCCATCTCTTTCAAGTACACCTTTTTCTTTAGCTCTTAATGGAAACATATGTCCAGGTCTTCTAAAATCGCTAGGTTTTGCTCCATCTTCTACAAGTTTTCTTGCAGTAAGTCCACGTTCATAAGCAGATATTCCTGTTGTTGTGTCAACGTGATCTATAGAAACTGTAAAAGCAGTACAGTGATTGTCAGTATTATTTACAACCATTTGAGGCAAGTCTAATTTTTTTATATATTCATCAGACATAGGCATGCAGATAAGCCCTTTTGCATGAGTTGCCATAAAGTTTACATTTTCAAGTGTAGCAAACTCAGCAGCACAGATAACATCTCCTTCGTTTTCTCTATTTTCATCATCAACAACAACGATTATTTTTCCATCTCTTAAATCTTGAAGAGCCTCTTCAATTGTATTAAACATCTTGTATCCTCCTTGAATTTTTAGAAAAATCCGTGTTTTGCTAAAAAATTCATATCTATTTTAGATTTTTCCTCTTTTTCATTATTATTAAAATTTAAAAGTCTTTCTATATATTTTCCTATTAAATCTGTTTCAATATTTACATAATCTCCAGTTTTTTTCTTACCAAGAGTTATCATCTCTTGAGTATGAGGGATTAAAGATACAGAAAGTGTATTATCTTTATATCCAACTATTGAAAGACTAGCTCCATCAATACTAACTCTACCTTTTTCAACTATGTATTTCATAAATCTTGGCTCAATTTCTATAATATAGATTTTTGCAATCCCATCTTTTTCTATTGAAATAATTCTTCCTTCGCAATCCACATCTCCAGTAACTAAATGTCCTCCAAGAGGAGTAGCTAGAGTTATAGATTTTTCAAGATTTACTATTGCACCAGATTTTAATCTTTTAAGATTAGTTCTTTTTATAGTTTCGTGCATACAGTCAGCCACGAAATAGTCTGAACCAATCTCAATAGCTGTAAGACAAGTTCCGTTAGTTGCAATACTATCTCCAAGTTTTGCATTTTCAAGAACTTTTTTACATTGGATCTTTAATTGAACTGATTTATCTCCACTAGTAATAGAAAGAACTTTACCCATTTCCTCAACTAAACCAGTAAAAATATTAATCACCTACCTTAAGGTTTATATTTTTAAAAAATTCAACTGATATATTATCATCAATTATATTATATTTTACATTTTCTAAATGAAAACAATCTTTAATCTCTTTAAAATTAAATCCATCTATAAATGAAAGTCCACCGCCTAAGATTTTAGGAGCTATAAATATTTCTCCACCATCTATTCTATCTTCTTTAAAAGCTTTAGATATTAAATATGAACCGCCTTCTAAAAGAACAGAATCTATTTTTAACTCTCCAATCTTATCAAGTATCTCATCAATTTTAAAATCTTCGCCAGCTAAAAATATAAATCTTATTCCTTTATCAAGGAATTTTTTATATTTTTCACTAAGTTCTATATCTTTTAAAATATTTTCAGATGTAACAATGATGCTTTTATTATCATCAAAATTTGCAAAATTACTATCAACTGGAGTTTTAAAATGTGGGTCTACAACTATTCTAAAAGGATTTCTTCCGTCTTCTATACGAGCTGTAAGTCTAGGATTATCTTTTAATAAAGTATTAACTCCTATCATAATTCCCATATAATCATTTCTCAAGTGTTGTACTTTTTCACGAGAATTTTCATTAGTTATCCACTTTGAATCTCCAAAAGATGTGGCAATTTTACCATCTAAAGTGATAGCACATTTTAAAAATAAAAATGGTTTTTTATCTTGAATATATTTAAAGAAAACTTTATTAACTTCAAGAGCTTTCTCTCTACAAAGTCCAACTTCTACTTCAATACCAGCCTCTTTAAGAATTTTTATTCCACGACCAGCTACCAAAGGATTTGGATCAAGACAAGCTACAACACATTTTTTTATTTTCATTTTTTTTATTTTCTCAACACAAGGTGGAGTTTTACCAAAATGTGAACAAGGTTCAAGAGTTACATATAAAGTAGCACCTTGGGCATTCTCTCCAGCTTCATCAAGGGCGTATACTTCAGCGTGAGGACCTCCAAAAAATTTGTGATAACCTTGACCAACTATTTTGTCATCTTTTACCACAACAGCCCCCACCAATGGATTTGGATTAACTTTGCCCTTTCCTTTTAAAGCTAGTTCTAAAGCCAATTCCATATATTTTTTATCCATTTGTATTACATCCCCTTTAAAAGATTACACATTTCGATAGCACCATTTGCAACGTCAAATCCTTTATTTCCAGCTTTTGTACCAGCTCTTTCGATAGCTTCTTCGATAGAGTTTGTAGTAAGTACACCGAACATTACAGGGATATTAGTTTTTAAAGATATTGTTGCACAACCTTTTGAAACTTCAGCACATACATAGTCAAAGTGTGGAGTAGCTCCTTTTATAACAGCACCTAAGGCGATAACAGCGTCATATTTTCCAGATTCAGCCATTTTTTGTACAACAACTGGAATTTCAAATGCTCCTGGAACCCAAGCTAAAGTGATATCATCATCATTAACTCCGTGTCTTCTAAGAGCGTCTTCTGCTCCACCGATTAGTTTTGAAGTTATAAATTCATTAAATCTTCCTGCAACTATTCCTACTTTTAATCCTTTTCCGTCAAAATTTCCTTCTAATACTCTCATTATTTCCTCCTGTTATTTTGTAACTTACAGGGAAAAAAGAAAGCCCGAAATAACTTTCGGGCATTTACAACAAAGTATATAAATAAACTATATAATAAATCTGCTAAAGCCTAAGAGCCTTGCTAATATAATCTAAAAACACTTTGTAACCTTCTTCCATCCAGACTTTAACTGTCGGTCTTGGAATCTCACCAAGTCAATGCCTAAGCACTTGAGGACTTTACCTCCGATCGGGAATTTCACCCTGCCCTGAAGTTTTACAATTTTTTATTTATTATCCTTATAGCCTAATTATACAATAGGTTAAGTATTGTGTCAAGGGGTTTGACGAATTTTTTTTACTCCCAAGGTCAAGAATACTCCAATTGATACAATCATTGATAAAAATTCATTGATTGGAGATGTTAGCCAAATTCCATTTATTTCTAAAAATCTTGGCAATGTAAAAAGCAAAATATTTACAAATATCATTCCTCTTAAAACACTTAAAACAGCTGAGATAAAAGCATCTTCAATAGCTGTAAAATATGCACTGACTATAATATTTATTCCCATTAAAACATAAGTAAAACTACACAGATTAATTGCGTTTTTAGTTATTTTAAATAAAATTTCGTCATTTTTTATAAATATAGAGATAATCTCTTTTACAAAAATATTACAGATTAGGAAAAATAAAATTCCAAGAACTGTAACTATGATAGAACTTATTTTCATTACTTTTTTTATTCTTTTAAAGTTTTTAGCACCAAAATTATAACTTATAACTGGTTGTAGCCCTTGAGAAAAACCTATCATTGTCATTGTGACAAGAGTAGATATATAACTTATTATCCCAAAAGCTGATACACCTTTTTCTCCCACGATATTTATAATATTGATATTAAAAGCCATAATAACTATACCAGTGGCTATCTCTGTAAGAAACTCTGAAGAACCGTTATATAAGATTTTTAAAGTTTGTGGAATATCTATTTTGACAAAAGAAAATTTTAATTTGGTAGATTTAAGAAGCAGATAATATCCAAGTGATGAGGCTGTTCCAAATTGTGCAATCCCTGTTGCAAGTCCAGCTCCCATAATTCCCATATTAAATTTTATTATAAACAGATAGTCCAAAACTATATTAAGTAAAGCTCCAATTATTATACAGACCAAAGAATAAAGAGTATTTCCGTCAACTCTTACAAATATTTCTAGCCCATAGGACAAAAGATAAAATACTGTAAAAAATGATAGATAAAAAAGATAAGTTGTAGCGTCACCTAAAATTATTTCATTAGCTCCTAAAA